>Ga0136557_1001516_pt1 | contig 14723 bp, 15 predicted proteins | sample AntRauTorckE6832_FD_104796 | JGI IMG/M metagenome (GOLD analysis project Ga0136557, IMG submission 104796) | Saline lake microbial communities from Rauer Islands, Antarctica - Metagenome Torckler E6 #832 | ecosystem: Environmental > Aquatic > Non-marine Saline and Alkaline > Saline | place...
TATCGGCAGCAGTAAGCTGGTCATGGGCGGCAAGCCTACCCCCTTTGGGCTGGATGAAACCCATCTCAAGCAAGCGCTAGCTATCATCGACTCAAGCCCGTTTATTGAATTTTGTGGGTTTCACTTTCACTTGATGTCGCATCAATTATCAGTCGAGCGCCATCTGCTATTAATGCAGCGTTATATGGAGATGGTCAAGAAATGGCAACAGAATTATCCGTCGTTGCCCTCAAAACTGATTATCAATGTGGGCGGCGGCATTGGTATTCACTATGATCAGCAGCCGCAGCATTTTGAGTGGGAAGTATTCTGTCAACAGCTTGCCAGCATGTTAACGGCAAATCCGCAGTTTACGGTCAGGTTTGAGATTGGACGTTTTATCACTGCACCCTGTGGTTATTACGTCATGGAGGTACTGGATATCAAAAAAAATCTTGGCGAGACATTTGTGATTGGTCATGGCGGCACGCATCACTTTAGAACGCCCGCCGCGCAGCAGCACAATCATCCTTTTTTCATCGTGCCGCGCCGCATGAGCCACGCAATGGAAAACCAGTTGCTAGAAAATCTGATAGAGCAAGCCGCCATCACTGGCACCAAGGTAACCCTTGTCGGTCAGCTTTGTACGCCCAAAGACATACTGGCAAAAGATCAATGGATTGACGCGCTACATATCGGCGATTACCTTGTTTTTACCTTAGCAGGCGCTTACGCTTGGAACATATCTCATCAAAACTTTCTAATGCATCAGCCACCCAAAATGATTTTTTTATAAAAGGATAAGGCTAATTTAATATATAAAGAAAAATGTGCGTATTTGCTAGGCACCGTTAATAATTAGGAAAGAATGAAGCTGATTTCAGTGTGACAGTTCGGCAGGTAAGGTTGTGGCAAAAATAGAAACTCAAAGTCGTTGAATAAAAACTTATAAATACAAGGAAGCTGATGATGGGCATAAGGCCTATTAAACCTTAACTTTAACCCATCTGCGCTTAAACAATTCTAGACAGGCGATGTCACCTATATTCTTATCAAAGGCGGCTAGTGTTATCTAGCCGTGTTTGGGTTTGTATGCCTGTCGTGTGATGGGATTTGCCATGTCAGACTCGCCTGATAGTATGCTGACCACTATAGACTGACTGTTGATTTTCGTGTGCTCAGAACCTCCTAACCATGACACTCATTTGCATTGATTTATGATCGATGCGCTATACAGGTATCGAACTACTCATTTTAGATATGGATTGCATGATTACGAAATCGATAGCATAGGTTATTATTAAGCAGTATGCTTAAAATCTCCCAAGTTGGTTTCTACCTGGCTTACAGTGCAGGTCACATAGCTGCGTTATGTATAGAAAACCCACTAAGCATCTACTGAGGCGTTTTAGCGTGCTCTTATTAATTTTAGAAATATTAAGGTAGTTTGATTGATATTGAGGTTTGATAGAAGAATCTGAGCTTAGCCAAACTGAAAGGCTGATATCTGAGTCTTCATTACTTGCTGAGAATAGACCTTTTGCCCTCGATCTGTTCCTGCTGCGCCCGCGATAACCATCAGCGGTATCAAATGCTCTTCGCTTCCTAATAGATGAGACTCGATAGCATGGGGCGCTTTAGACCAATCACTAAGGGCTGCAAATCGCGCATCTGCATCGGCTGCAACCGTCTTAGTCAACCAATCATCAAATGCCACTGATGGAGCCGTGAATTTTTTATCGCCATAACCGCGCATATTATGAAAACTCATACCGCTGCCCACAATCAACACCCCTTCATCACGTAATGCCGCAATTGCTTTACCTGCCATTAAATGGGCTTCAGGATCGAGATCCTGACGTAGCGATAACTGCACTACTGGGATATCCGCATTAGGGAACATGAGTTTTAACGGGATGAATACTCCATGATCAAAGCCTCTTGTAGCATCTTGTTTATTGCTTAAACCTGCATCAGTGAGCATATTACCTATCCGTTCAGCCAATACTGGCGCGCCCGCTGCCGGATAAGTCAGCTGATAAGTATGCTCAGGGAACCCATAATAATCATAAATTAGATCAGGTTGTGTGCTAGTGGTGATGCTAAACTCGGGAGTTTGCCAATGTGCGCTGATGATCAAAACAGCTTTTGGGCGCTGTGGCAAGCGACTTGAGATACCTTTTAAAAATTCGGCCATTTGATCCCAAGTATCAGTTGGCTGCCACTCCATAAAAAAACAAGGACCTGCACCGTGAGGTATAAATAATACTGGCTGCGTGGCTGAAATAGACTCATTATTCATTAGCTTCACTCCATTATCTTTACTAAATACGGCTAGGATGAATAGGCACAATTCTACTGGAATTCAATGCTTTTAAATAATAATAAGCCACATGGAAGCATACTAAAGTCACAAGCCAGCGAACATAGCCTTCTTTATCTTATATATGTTGCCAGTTTTTAGTCCAATTGTTGCCATTATTTAAGATGGACACTTATTATTAGCGAGTAAATGTGGATTTATTACTGATGATTATTAAACATTATCTAATTTTTCTGATAAAGCATTATCCATACTGAGATAACCGCCACCTTGTATTACCAGAGCAATCGAAGCGACCATCAATACTAAGGCATACTCATAGCCACCATCAGCGACAAATAGACCATTATTTATATGAACAGAAAAAATAGCAACGAGCATAGTGAATGCAGCGACTAATGCAGCGGGTCGTGTCAATAATCCTAATACCAAGGCAAGACCACCAAAGAACTCAGCACCCCCTGCCAATATTGCCATTAGAAAACCAGGTTCCATACCCATACTGCTTAACCACTCAGCCGTGCCAGCCAGCCCATTGCCACCAAACCAGCCAAATAACTTTTGAGCACCATGCGCTGCCAAAATCAAACCTACGGGTACACGAAGGATTAAAGCGGCAGCGCCCGCTTTAGATAGCAAAATTCTATTCATTACTGACATTTTCATTGTTATTACTCCATTAGGTTTATTTTAGGAAGGGTATTTAATTCCTGGAATAACCATACTTTACTATCAACACAGTAAAAGAGTAAGATAGATAATATTGAATAATTAACAACATATCATTGATAATTGTTTTGGCGTTGAATTTTGATGATTAAATAGAAATAGGGCAAAATATGGATAGAATCGATGCAATGCGCGCCTTTGTGGCAGTGGTGACCGAAGGCAGCTTTAGTAATGCGGCAAATACCTTGCAGCTGTCACCGCAGTTGGTGAGCAAATATGTCTCTAAGTTGGAGGAGCAGCTAAATACACGCCTGCTTAATCGCACCACTCGTAAAGTCAGCCTTACCGAAGCTGGCAGTCATTACTTCGGACATGCACAACAGATTTTACTTAGCATTGATGATATGGAATCAAAATTAGGTGGTTTACAACAGAATCCCAAAGGCGTCTTAAGAATCAGTGCACCAGTATCGTTTGCCTTAAAACATATGGCTAAGTTAATCACTGACTTTCAGATCCATTATCCATTGGTCAAAGTCGACCTACAATTGACTGATCGCAAAGTCGATATTGTCGAGGAGGGTTTCGATGTGGCCTTGCGTATCGGGCAGCTAAAAAGCTCGTCACTGATTGCTAAGAAGGTCGCACCCATTCGTGTGATGTTATGCGCTGCACCTGGTTACCTGAACAAACATGGCACGCCTACTCAACCTGAAGACTTAGAGCGTCATCGATATTTGCATTACAGCTATATGAATATGGATGGTAAGGACGATATCTACCAATTATTAAAAGCAAAATACCTCAAGCAAGGTAGCGAGCTTCGTAGTAATAATGGTGATGTATTGGTGGACGCGGCTATTGCAGGCGCAGGAATAGTATTACAGCCGACTTTTATTATCAGCGAAGCGCTTAGTAGTGGCAAACTAGTCGTAGTGTTGCCAAAACTTGAGCCTGAGGCTTTGGGCTTATATGCAGTCTATGCCCATAGAAAATTGCTACCACATAAAGTGAGGTGTTTTATTGATTTTATGGAAGGCTATTATGGCACGCCACCGTACTGGGACGAGTCCATACCTTAGATTTTATTGGGCTTAACGGCAATGACTCGTTTATTGAGCTAGCACTCGTAAATTCTCACGCATAGGTTTATATTCTATATTAACACTATGATGTATTCATATTTTCTCACGCTTATAATCAAACCCTTCTTCATCATAAATCTGATAAGTCACGTCTAACAATGTTTTTAACAATTCTGATTTGTCAAAATGCCTGACACTCATCACAATCGGTGAGGTTAAATGACCATCCTCAAATGGAATATAAGTCACTTCTTGACTACGCAGATGCTCAAGCGTCTTTGGCACAATAGTCAGGCCTTCACCTGCTGCTACTAACCCTAACGCAACATGTAACTCACGTACTTCAGTCAGATAATTGGCTTTTAAGTTACGAGCTTCAAACAATTCCAACACATAATCAATAAAGCTGGGACGCGGCGCTGTTGGATATAACAATAGATTTTCATTGGTTAAATCCATTAGATTGATGCTATTACGATTCTCCTTTACAAGCACGTGACTGACAGGAACTACAACAAGCTTAGTGGATACAACAGCCAGCTATTACTTTCACAGGCTAAGACTACTGATTTATGAAAATAGTTAGGAGCCTGACCTTCTAGAAGGCGAAATAGAAGTTGATGAGAGCTACTTTGACGGCAGACGCAAAGGCAAACGTGGTCGCGGTGCTGGTAACAAAGTTCCTGTTTTTGGACTACTGAAGCGCAATGGTAGCGTCTATGCTTGTATCATCCCTAATGCCAAAGCCGATACCTTAATCCCTATCATAAGAGAGAAAGTAAAGCCTGATGGTATCGTTTATACTGACTCATTCAGAAGTTACAACGCACTTGATGTCAGTGAGTTCGCTCATTACCGTATCAATCATTCAAAAGAGTTTGCACAAGACAGAAACCATATTAATGGAATAGAGAACTTTTGGAGCCAAGCCAAGCGACATATGCGTAAATATAATGGCATCCCAAAAGAGTATTTCCATCTGTTTTTAAAGGAATGTGAGTGGCGTTTTAACTATAGCGATCCAAAACGTCAATGACATTAGCTAAAACAATGGGTTAGACAGGAACTGAACTGGTTATCTAGGACAGCCCCTAGCTCTATATTCAATAGTAGCCATCATTCTGACTATGTATTGCAAACTGGGCTGCAAGTGGTACAGTAAAGAGGTATAGGCAATAGCTTTAAGGTAATTTTTAGGATAGAAATTTTAATTCTATTCAAAGGGATTTTGTTCAAAGGAGCTGAATACCAATGAGTATAACTAAACAAGCATCCATTCATATTCGTTGTGATGGTGAATCTACCACATTACCTTCTATTTTAAATAATGCCTGTCCTATGCGCCCATACTCTTTTACTACACGCTTAATAAACTGAATATTAGCATCTGTAGATTGGAATGATTAATCAACTTGAGTGATTGCTCAAATATATCTTGAACATTTATTTTAGTCCAGTTAAGATGATCATTGCTATATAAATTACTCCTACTTATAAAACACTTCTAAAGGATAAATCATGCCATCAAATTACGCACAAAAAATTCAAGCCGGTGTCAAATTCCCCGATATAGACGTACAAATGCTAAATGGTGATATAAAGTCACTAGGTACGCCTGATAACGGTCATGACTGGAAATTGGTCGTGGTGTATCGAGGTCAACATTGTCCGATATGTACTAAATACCTCAACCAGTTAGAAACCGTAAAATCGTCATTTGCTGATGCGGGTGTCGATATCATTGCAGTATCAGGTGATAGTAAAGAGCAATTAGAGAGTCATTTAGAAAAATTAGATATCGACTTCCCTATTGCCTATGGTCTGACTGTTGAGCAGATGAATACGCTAGGACTTTATATCTCAGAGCCACGTTCAGAGAAAGAGACTGAGCATCCCTTTGCAGAGCCTGGTATGTTTGTGGTTAATGCTGATGGAGAAATTCAAATCGTTGATATCTCCAACGCACCTTTTGCTAGACCTGAACTTGAAGCCCTTGCGAATGGTTTAGCCTTTATTCGAAAAAATGACTACCCTATTCGCGGTACGCATCGTTAGGCTCACTGTAAAAAATAATCCTTAATGACTGCATGAGTCTTTAAGGATTATTTGTATTTTTCATTGCTTTTATGATTGTCAAACTAAGACCTCAACAGGATAGGATCAGGTTATGCTCAAATTTTATTTTCATCAAACCCCAAACCCGATGAAAGTAGCTGTCTATCTCGAAGAGACTGGCTTGCCGTATGAGTTGATCGCTATAGATACCTTAAAAGGCGAACAACATAGCCCTGAGTATCGCGCTATTAACCCTAATAGTAAAACCCCGGCAATCGAAGATAATGGCAAACGCGTGTTTGACTCTACTGCTATCTTGATGTATCTCTCCGAAAAAACAGGGAAATTAGCCGGTAAACCAGAAGATCGTGGCGAGATGCTGTCATGGTTGATGTTTATAGCGACAGGGTTAGGGCCGTTTTCTGGTCAATCCGTGCATTTTAGACATAAGGCACCAGAGAAAACGCCTTATGCTATCAATCGTTATCTTCGTGAAGCCGAACGTCATTACGAAGTGTTAGAGACCCACATGGAAGGTCGCGAGTATCTGGTTGGCGATGAGTATTCCATCGCTGATATTTCAGCTTGGGGGTGGATTGATAAAGCAACCGTAGTGTTAGGCGAAGAAGGTTTAGATAACTACCCTAATCTAAAGCGCTGGTTTGCAAATATAAGTGCTCGTCCTGCAGTCCAAAAAGCCCGAAATATTCCTAAAGGCATCGAGTTTAAGACCGAGTTTGATGATGTGGCAGCACGCGCGCTATATCCTCAAAACTTTGCTAAACCCGATAAGAATACCTAACAGCCAAAGAATAACGATCAAGTTAGAGTAATAATTGGCATAGGGTAAGAGTACGAAATATGATACTCACATCATTAAGATTGGTGACGGCGATCCATTCTCATCGGGTTTTGTGGCGATCCACCCTAACTCTAAGATTCCATCAGCTGTGTAAGAATACGCGCTCATTTACCCAACTCAAGGACGAGACATGAAAATCCTCAGAACTCCCGATTCGCGTTTTGCAAACCTACCAGATTACAACTTTGACCCGCACTATCTAATGGTCGACGACAGCGAAGACAATGAGCTGCGTGTGCATTATTTAGACGAAGGACCAAGAGACGCTGATCCAGTGTTACTGCTGCATGGGGAGCCTTCATGGTGTTATCTATATCGTAAAATGATTCCGATACTGACTGCAGCGGGACACCGCGTTATTGCGCCAGACCTCCCCGGTTTTGGGCGCTCAGACAAACCCACGTCTCGTACTGACTATACCTACCAACGTCATGTCAACTGGATGCAATCCGTACTCGACCAATTAGATCTGAATAACATCACTCTGTTTTGTCAGGATTGGGGTGGACTGATTGGTTTGCGTTTGGTTGCAGAAAATCCAGACCGATTTGCTCGGGTAGCAGCTGGCAACACCATGCTCCCCACCGGCGACCACGATCTAGGTGAAGGTTTTCGTAAATGGCAACAATTCTCGCAGGAAACACCTCAATTTCATGTCGGAAGGACCATCAAGAGCGGTACCGTTACCAAGCTGTCACAGGCGGTGATCGACGCCTATAATGCGCCATTTCCTGATGAATCCTATAAGGAGGGCGCTAGACAGTTTCCACTGCTTGTACCCTCGACGCCGGATGATCCTGCTTCAGAAAATAATCGCGCCGCATGGATTGAGCTGAGTAAATGGACAAAGCCCTTTATCACACTATTCAGCGATTCTGACCCAGTGACTGCTGGTGGCGATCGCATTATGCAAAAAATCATTCCCGGAACCAAAGGTCAAGCACATACGACTATTGCCAACGGCGGACATTTTCTTCAAGAAGACCAAGGTGAAAAAGTGGCTAAGCTTTTGGTCCAATTTATTCATGATAACCCGAGATAATTCATCATCACCCTAAGTGACTTAAAGTAAAAAATATAAAGAACTTTGCGCTATTTTCTATAATTTTTTGACAGCTTTTGCTTTTTGTTAGTCATGCTAAATGCTTCATTAAATCACTAGTTTATCTCTGCATCTTCTTTAACATAGATCCTATTCGATCATGATACTGAAAGCGACTACACTAATACGCTAGGATAGTGCTATATTTCAAAACAATAAATATCCACGCCCCTACTATTAAGGACTGACCAATGAGCAGAGAATTTACCCCACAAGAAGGCTCTTGCTCCTGTTATAGCAATACTTATACGATCAACAATCAGCCCATTGGACGCTTTATCTGCCACTGCACTATTTGCCAAGAATTCACTGGCCAAGCTTATAATGATGTGACGATTTTACTTAAACCCGATGTGAGTTCATTAAACCTTATCAGAACCAAATTTCGCCGTTGGAAACTCCCGCCAAATATTAGCCGCGGACTTTGTACGCGTTGCAACAAACCCAGTATAGAAATGGCGTTGGGCGGCAATCTAATATTAATACCCACAACAAATTATCCTGATGTGGCGGCACTACCCAAGCCAACTATGCATCTATTTTATAATCGCCGCACCAGCGATATAGAGGATGATTTGCCCAAGTACAACGGCTTTGTGCAAAGTCAGGCGATGATCTTGAAGGCGCTTGCTCAAGGTATGTATAAGAAGAGAGTCAGTAAACGCTAGTAGTATTAACTTTGATAGACTCTACCAATTATCATTTGGAACCCAATATGACTTCAACCGCAGTAGAAATTACGGTAAAAAACGCTGCCGATATCGCTATTATCGGCGGTAGCGGTCTGTATCAAATGCAAGCTTTGACCAATAAGCGCAGCGTTAAAATTGAGACACCCTATGGTGAGCCATCTGATGACATCGTGCTCGGTGAACTTAATGGCGTCACAGTTGCATTCTTAACGCGGCATGGTCAAGGACACAGGTTAACCCCCTCTGAGGTGCCTTATCGTGCCAACATCTATGCCTTAAAGACTTTAGGTGTACGCTATATCGTCTCAGTATCAGCGGTTGGCTCATTGCAAGAGAAGCTGAGACCATTAGATATGGTCATTCCCGATCAAATGATTGATATGACCAAGCAGAGAGTAAGCACGTTCTTTGGAGATGGTGCGGTCGCCCATGTGTCAATGGCTGACCCTTTATCGAATCTTTAATTGCTCTGTCCATCGCATTCGCTGCGTTAAACAATCTGGTACCAATGTTACGAGTGCGAGCCGTCTATCTAGCCTTTGTTTTTGGTCTGATTCACGGGTTTGGCTTTGCCAATGTGCTCGTAGATCTGCCACTAGCAACAAGTGAGCGCGTATTAGCATTATTAAGCTTCAATATAGGGATTGAGCTAGGACAACTAGTATTCATTGCCATAGTATTTCCGATCGCGCTGTTATTACGTCATACACGTTTTTATAAATCGGTTATATTTTATGCTGGCTCTCTTGTCAGTATTGCGATTGCATTGTGGTGGTTTTTTGAACGAATAACGTGATTAAAAAATTAAAATACATATAGGTTGTTCAACATAACATAGATACGTTATTGAATAATTTCGACTAGTTTTACAGTGATTCTACTATGTTTACTTTTATCATAAACACGGTTCAAGACATTAAAGAAGGGGTTAAGATTAATAATCTTAGCCCCTTCTTTAATATTTGCAGCAGGAAATTTTCTATTCTATAAATGGCTATTTATTCAGTGACAAAAGCAACCTTAGTCAAACCCGCACTACTGGCGGCAGCCAGCACTTGCGCCACCATATCATAACGGGTGTCTTGATCCGCCCGCAAATGAATATTCGGATTAGTACCGTCTTTTGATGTTTCTTCAAGCCGCAATCGCAATTGCGCTAACGTCAGCGCTTCCTCATCCAAAAATAGACCATTGTCTTTGTCAATGCTTATTTGCAATATCTCATCAGGCAAGCCGCTTACTGTGGCATTGGTATCGGGCAGATCCAGTGGTACGGTTGGATTCAACACCGTGGCTGTGACCAAAAAGATAATCATCAGTACCAACATAATATCAATGAGCGGTATGAGATTCATCTCGCTCATACCTTGGGTCTCTTCATCACCTAGATGGAATGCCATACCTGCCTCCTTATTTTTCTTTATTCGTTAATTTATCAAATCGATAGCCACTGTCTATACTTTGCCATCAGCAACTTGACTATCAGTCACTTTGGCACCAGTCACTTTGGCACCAGTTGCTTTAACGGGAGTTGCTTTGCTATTTGCTAGCATACTCGGCCGCATTGACTCGCCTAATAGACCATGCGCAATGTCATTGGCTCTATACAAGATTCGGTGATTCATACGCGTAATGACGTTATAGAAAATCACCGCAGGAATCGCGACCGCAAGACCTAGACCAGTCATAATAAGCGCTTCACCTACTGGGCCCGCTACTTGGGCAAGTCCTGCCTGCCCACTATCACCAATACTACGTAGCGCATGGAATATGCCCCACACTGTCCCAAATAGCCCAATAAAGGGTGCAATAGCAGCAGTCGTACCGAGCAGTGGTAACCCTTGCTCGCTTTGATAACGATATCGACCAATCTGCTGTAATAGCATCTGTTCGGTGAGAAGCCTGCGCTCTTCTGGACTAGCTTGCAAAGTGGGCGGTATCTGATTGTGTATTTGCTGAGCTAAGTCAACGACGACGGTTTTAGCCAACTGATGGCTATAGTACAATCGTAAAATCCCTGTCACCCAAGACACAATCGACAAAGCAAATAATGCGAAAAACAAACTCTTAGTAATGATATCCGTATATTGCCAATAATCTGTAAAATCCATATAGACTCCTAAAAGCAGTTAAGTAGCTAGTGAGGCTGACAATACATTTTTTATGAACACATTCTTCATATAGTCGGTTTAATCAAAAAAGGAAAACGAGCTATTACTTAGATTAAGGTCGCTCATATATTAATGACATCGGTACAATGCCATTAACAGGTCGCTCATTTTGTTGGAACGGTTTAAGTTGTCCTGCTCTGACTTGAGTCATCGCTGCAATATCGATAATCTTATTATCCGATGATTCGAGCAATTGCACATCCGTAATGTAGCCGTTTTTATCGACATGAAGCTCCAATAATACAGTGAAGATATCGCCTGATTGACTAGTCACTTCGCGCCAAATCGCCGATGGTAGGTCTGTTTCAGGTTTCTTCTGATCAAGCCAGCTGGCTTGCTCCTCCAAAAAGTCAACTGCCTCATCATTGAGATTAAGCTGTTTTCGTTTCTCATTACTCCTGCCAGCCTGCGCTTGCAGCAGCTCTTGTCCTTCGCGTTTTCTACCTTCTTGCCACTGACGTGCTTGATCACGATTGAATTGTGCTGTCACCGATCGGATTAACGACGCTATATCTATTTCTTCTTCAGCCTTAATCCTAACTGTTTTTCTCGTCTCTTTTACGACCAGCCCTTCCGTTGACATATCTGTTGATTCAGGGCTGACCTGTTCTGTCATCGCTTGAACCAAGGCTACAAGATCCTGTTCTTCTTCCGTCATTTTTTTGGCAATTTCTTCCGATTCTTTGGTCGTATTTTTCTGTACCAAGACTGGCAGTTGAGTTTCTTTTGTTATCTTAGTCTTTTCTGGATTTGACGGATTTTTTATTGGATCAGATGTTTGTTTTTTTGGTTCAGAACTTAAAGGTTTAATAGAATTTAGCGGTTTACTAAAGGTTGGCTCTGATACAGCATTTACTGGCTTAGCTTCTACCTGTTTAGTATCTGATAGTTCAGCGGATTTTTTCTCTGATTGCGGCAGTCGTTGAGGAACAGAGTTAGAGTTTGTAAGGATATTTTCGGCACGACGTTCTTCAGTAGCCGCTGCGGATGATTTTGGCAATATCACTAGCTCTAATTGGATTGCCTGAGGCTTAGCCGCTTTAGCCTCTAAAATTTCAGGGCTATCCATAGATATCACAGCCCATACAGTAAGACCGTGTAATATAATCACAAAGATAGTTATCCAAGCACTGATAGAGCCGCTGAGACGGGTAAATGGATGTAGTATCATGATGATGTATTAGGCAGCCTATTAGAAATAGCAGTTGAATAATTGTCCATCAACGATAGCAAATATTTGCCTATAAGCGTCAGATTATATAGTAATTTTTATGGAGTGCTGAAGTAGCTTATTGTGCTTACAGTAATGAATGTATCTATTGCAAGAGCAGGACTGATATTACAGCCGGCTTTCATTATTAGTGAGGCGCTTATGAGTGGTAAACTGGTCGTAGTGTTGCTAAAAATTGCACTGAGGCTTTGGGCTTATATGTAGTTTATGCTTACATTAAACTGCTGCCACAGAAGGTGAGATGCTTTATTGATTTTATAGATGATTATTATGGTACACCACCGTACTGGGACGAGCCTATGACTAAAAACTAGCCATTATTATTAATGTTAAATATGAACGATACTATTTTTTTGGCGTTAATACCTTGAATTTACTTAGATTAACAATGGCAACTGATAAAATTCAGCATATATCGAAGTGCCGATCAGTACACATACAATATTGAGCCAGACCAGACGAACCTGAGTAACTGACCAACTTATCTGCCAATCAACTTTGTCACGCGTCCTTAGCCACTCTGTCACACTAATTGCTACTGTTAGCCATAATGCGCCTACCAAATAACCTCCCAGTACATCGCTCAAATAATGCTCATTCAGCAAAATCCTGCTTAATCCTACCAATAGTGAGAAAAAGACAGTAATTACAGCTATCCGAACTTGCGTGGCAAAGTTGCGACTAAAACGAATGGCCATGTAAGCCAGAAAACCATATAACGCAACCGTAACCGTCGCATGTCCACTAGGAAAAGAATCTGTCTGCTCAAACAATAAAATATCTACTGGTCGCGTGCGATGAAATAATAGCTTGCTGAGGAAAGTAAATATCGTACTTCCTAAAGTGGCTATTAAGAACCCTACTAATATATAGGGTTGGCGAATCACCCAGCATAGGATACAGACTAGTAATACGATTAAACAGGTCGTTGCAGTAGAGGCAAAGCTAGTAATAAAAATAAAAAACGTCACTACAGGCGACTCACTCAGCATACTCATTTGCTGTGACACAAAAAAATCCGTTGCCACAATAGTATCTGAAGTAACAACATCTTCAACCAAACCAAAAAACAAAGCTAAGATATAACCCATGACTAAAAATAAAACCGTCAGAGGCAATCCATAAAAGTGCTGTACAGTGAGCCTTTGCAACGAAGCATGATACAGTTTTGGATAGTTATTTTTTAAGCGAGTGAGTCGTTTGCTTTTTCCAAGATATTGTTCGAGCACCGTCCAATATGTCGGCACCTGATTCAGTACCTTCTGACCATAGCGAATTATCACATACTGTAAAACCCATAAAACAACCATCACTAATAGAATAAAGACTCCTAAAAGGAACAACTGCTGATTTTTTTGGATGAGCGTAATCATGAATGAGAAGTCTCTTTTACAGCCGTTTTTGTGAGTATTTTATGAGTTTTTAGAGTATCAGATACAATCTGTATCTTCGTTATCTATTATGCATCTAATATAGGCTTCTTAACATCTTCTTAACAGGGTAATTGCTACCTTAGAGAATAAAATTTATCTCACTCTATTAAGAAGTCTGTGTATGTCAAAACACTTAATTACCGATCTAGCCATTGCAGAAACCCATAATATAAGTCTTGCTAAAAATAATAATGCAACCTTCGATAAAAATAAATTTTATCATCGTGAAGTCAATCTTACTTATCTGATTATAGTGGTTACGCTCTATCTCGTTGCTACTGCAAATATTGGCTTCTTTAAACAAGTATTAACGATCTATCCGTTTGCTGATAACATTGGTTTTATTGTTTCTCTGACTGGCTTACTGTTTGGGCTGATGTGGTTATTGTTTCAGCTATTATGTTATCGACCGACGGCAAAAGTAGTGCTTATTGCTATGGTGCTGATTGCGGCAGTATGTGGTTACTTCACCGATGCTTATGGGACGATATTTGATAGCGGTATGTTAGTCAACAGCTTGCAGACTGACCAAGCAGAAGCGATGGGTTTGATGGCACCAAGCTTTGTTATTCGCCTGCTATTATTAGGGGTGCTACCTGCTTTTATTATCAGTAAGATTCGTATAAAGCGTTTGTCTATAGGTCACTCAATCGTGCAAAAGGCAATTACCTTGATAATGTCTGTTGCGATAATAGCCGTTTGCCTACTGCCGTTTGGTGACCAGTATGCTAGCTTCTTTCGTCAACATAAAATAGTGCGTAGTTATACCAATCCCATTACGCCTATTTATTCAGCCATCAAACTCGGTACTGATTATATCGATGAATTGCGTCGCCCTGATACGATGACGGCTCACGCTGTAGATGCTAAACGGACAATTACGGTTGGCAATGTAAAACCGAAGCTTATGGTCTTTGTCGTCGGTGAAACGGTTCGTGCTGACCATATTGGCTTAAATGGTTATAAGCGCGATACGATGCCGCTACTTGCTAAGCAAGCTGATATCTATAGCTTTAAACATGCAACCTCTTGCGGCACATCAACGGCATACTCAGTCCCTTGCATGTTCAGTTATGCGAACCGAGAAGACTACGACATGGACACTGCTGAATACAATGAAA
>Ga0136557_1001523_pt1 | contig 14655 bp, 13 predicted proteins | sample AntRauTorckE6832_FD_104796 | JGI IMG/M metagenome (GOLD analysis project Ga0136557, IMG submission 104796) | Saline lake microbial communities from Rauer Islands, Antarctica - Metagenome Torckler E6 #832 | ecosystem: Environmental > Aquatic > Non-marine Saline and Alkaline > Saline | place...
CGAACACGGCGTTCGCGTCCGTTACCTGCATTCGGATATCGACACGGTCGAACGCGTGGAGATCATCCGCGACCTGCGGCTGGGCAAGTTCGATGTACTGGTCGGCATCAATCTGCTGCGTGAGGGGCTCGACATCCCCGAGGTGTCGCTGGTGGCGATACTCGACGCCGACAAGGAGGGCTTCCTGCGCAACGAGCGCTCGCTGATCCAGACCATGGGTCGTGCGGCGCGCAACGCGCACGGCAAGGCGATCCTCTATGGGGATCGGATCACCAACTCGATGCACCGTGCCATGGAGGAAACCGAGCGACGTCGCAACAAGCAGATCGCCCACAACGAGCAGCACGGCATCACCCCGACGACCGTGACCCGCTCAGTCGCCGATATCCTCGAAGCCGCCCAGGCGCCGGGGGGCAAGGGCAAGCGGCGCAAGAATGAGCGCCAGGTGGCGGAGGGGGCCGCGGTCTACGATCTGGACGAACTGTCGCCCAAGGACCTCTTGAAGGAGGTCTCGCGCGTCGAGGATGCCATGTTCGAAGCCGCGCAGAATCTCGAATTCGAGGCGGCGGCGCGGCTGCGGGACCGTCTTCATAAGCTTAAGGAGCGTCAGTTGGTTATCGGCTGAGACGCGCTGTGGCATGTGAGGTCGAGTCTCAGGCCCAGTCGATATCATCGTCCTGTTCCATGCACAGCCTGGGTTCCAGTCAGGCGCATCTAATATCCCCAAGTCTGTTTGGTAAATGTTTTTATACCGTTATCTATCCATAAAAGAATACTTGTACCTACAGCATCAGGAAATCTTAATCAGGTAACGATAAGGTATAATTTCGGTCAGTTTATATGGTCCTCCGCGTCAGGTTATGAAATATGAAGGTTGCGGCAGGGCCGCTATACCAAAAAACTCCAAGGAGACGCTTGCCAATGACCGTGATTCGCCAGGACGACCTGATTCAGAGCGTCGCCGATGCCCTTCAGTACATCTCGTACTACCATCCCAAGGATTTCATCGACGCCATGGCGGCCGCTCATGAACGTGAGGAGAACCCTGCCGCCAAGGATGCCATCGCCCAGATCCTGATCAATTCCCGGATGTGCGCCATGGGGCATCGTCCCATCTGCCAGGACACCGGCATCGTCACCGTATTTGTCCATATCGGCATGCAGGTGCGCTTCGAGACCGACATGAGCCTCGACGACATGATCAACGAGGGCGTGCGCCGCGCCTACCAGTTGCCGGACAATGTCTTGCGTGCCTCGGTGCTGGCCGACCCGGATGGCGCCCGCAAGAACACCGGCGACAATACCCCGGCGGTCATCCATCACAAGTTGGTGCCCGGTGACCGCGTCGAGGTGCACGTGGCGGCCAAGGGTGGCGGCAGCGAGGCCAAGTCCAAGTTTGCGATGCTCAATCCCTCGGACAGTGTGGTCGATTGGGTGATGGAGCAACTACCGAAGATGGGCGCCGGCTGGTGCCCGCCCGGCATGCTGGGCATCGGCATCGGCGGGACTGCCGAGAAAGCCATGGAAATCGCCAAGGAAGCACTCCTTGAGCCCGTCGACATCCAGTTGCTCCAGGAGCGGGGGCCCTCGAACCGGGCCGAGGAGCTCCGGCTCGAGCTCTATGACAAGGTCAACCGTACCGGCATCGGTGCCCAGGGGCTAGGTGGCCTGACCACGGTGCTCGACATCAAGGTCAAGGATTATCCCACCCATGCCGTGAACAAGGCGGTGGCCATCATCCCCAACTGTGCGGCGACCCGGCACGTGCATTTCACCCTGGACGGCAGTGGCCAGGCACAATTGCCCACGCCCAGGCTCGAGGACTGGCCCGAAGTCACCCGCGAGGTCGGTGACAACGTCACGCGGCTGAACCTGGATACCGTGACCCGGGAAGAGATCCAGGCGCTGCAACCCGGCGACACCGTGCTGCTCAGCGGCAAGTTGCTCACCGGTCGTGATGCCGCCCACAAGCGCATCATCGACATGCTCGACAAGGGCGAGACACTGCCAGTAGAGCTCAAGGGCCGCTTCATCTACTACGTGGGGCCCGTTGATCCCGTCCGTGATGAGGTGGTGGGGCCGGCCGGTCCGACGACCTCGACCCGCATGGACAAGTTCACCCGCGACATGCTCGAGCGTGCCGGCCTGCTGGGCATGGTGGGCAAGGCCGAACGTGGTCCCGTGGCCATCGAGGCGATCCGCGAAAACAAGGCCGTCTACCTGATGGCAGTGGGGGGGTCCGCCTATCTGGTCGCCCAGGCGATCAAGAAGTCCCGTGTGGTGGGCTTCGAGGATCTCGGCATGGAAGCCATTTATGAGTTCGAGGTGGAGGACATGCCGGTGACCGTTGCCGTCGACAGCCAAGGCACCTCGATCCACCAGACCGGACCTGCCAAGTGGAAGCAGATTATCGCCGAGCGCGCCTGACGCGATGATTCGATGATCTCGACGGCCCCGCCTTCTGGTGGGGCCGTCGTCCTTGAGGGTATGCTGTAGGCAGTTGTTTTTTCGGACGGCATTTTGCCACCATCTCATGGAACGGGATGCGAACATGACTTCCTGGTTGATCGGTTGGGCCATCTTTCTTACCTACCTGCTGGGTATCGTCTCGGCGGTATTGGCCCTGATGTCCAGCCGAACCTCTCAAGGCGCCATCGCCTGGATCATTTCCCTGGTCACTTTTCCCTATTTAGCGGTTCCCGCTTACTGGATCTTCGGTCGGCCGCGTTTCTACGGCTACGTGTTGGCACGTGGCGAGCGCGACAGCGTGCTGCGCCGGGTCTTGGCGCGTTACCGTGACCGGGTCGAACCGTTCATCACCCAGTCGCAGGAAGCCGATATTCGCGCCGTCGAACAGCTGGCGATGATGCCCATGACCGGGGGGAATCGTGTCGAACTCTTGATTGATGGCGAGGCGACCTTCGACAGCCTCTTTGATGGCATCGAAAGGGCCGAAGCCTATTTGCTGATCCAATTCTTTATCGTGCGCCACGATGCTCTCGGCGTCGATCTGAAACGGCGGTTGGTGAGAGCCGCCGAGCGTGGCGTGCGGGTGTATTTTCTCTATGACGAAATCGGCAGCCACAACCTGCGAGACGGTTACTTACGTGACCTTGCCGAAGCCGGTATCGAGGTCAGTGCCTTTCGCTCATCGCGTGGACTCCGACATCGCTTTCAGCTCAACTTCCGCAACCACCGCAAGGTGATGGTGATCGACGGCTGCGAAGGCTGGCTGGGCGGTTTTAACGTCGGGGTGGAGTACCTGGGTCAGCATCAACGACATGGCCACTGGCGTGATACCCATCTCAAGCTGACGGGCCCCAGCGTCCTAGGGCTACAGGAGGCCTTCTGGGAAGACTGGCATTGGGCCACGGGCGAGGTGATCAACCTTACCTGGACCCCACGGATCACCTGCGAGGACAATCAGAACGTGATCATCGTCCCCTCGGGGCCCGCGGACCGGCAGGAGACCGCCAGCCTGCTGGTCCAACATGCTATCCACAGCGCCAATGAAATGTTCTGGGTGACCAGCCCCTACTTCGTGCCCGACCAGGGGGTGCAGGACGCCTTGCGTCTGGCCGCCATGCGTGGTGTCGATGTTCGGATCATGATACCCGAGCGTCCGGATCATCTGCTGGTGTTCCTCTCGGCATTTTCCTTCCTGCCCGACATGTTGCGAGCCGGGGTCAAGGTCTATCGCTATCAGCCGGGGTTCCTGCATCAGAAAGTGATGCTCATCGACGATGTCGCTGCCAGTGTCGGCACCGTGAATCTCGATAATCGCTCATTCCGGCTCAATTTCGAAATCACCGCCGTGGTACCGGACAAGCGCTTCGCTGCCGAGGTGCGGCAGATGCTCGATCGCGATTTTTCCAGATGCCGGCTCATCACGCTGCAGGAGCTGACCTCGCGTCCCTTGTGGCGCAAGCTGGTGTCCCGCGCCGCCTACCTGCTATCCCCGATCCAGTGATACATTAGCGCCTCGTCAAGGGCAGCAGGACGCTGCTCGGTAATGCACCAATGATCGGGAGCCCCGGTGAACCTCGAGACCAAATGGCTGGAAGACTTCGTGACCCTGGCCAATACCCGAAGCTTTTCAGCCGCCGCGCGTCAACGCCATGTCACTCAGCCGGCATTCAGTCGCCGAATCCGGTCACTGGAGCACGCAATCGGCGTTACGCTGATCGATCGTTCCACCACGCCGGTGGGTATCACGTCAGAAGGCCAGTTGTTCCTGGTGACCGCGCGCAATCTCGTCGAACAACTCACCGAGTCACTGGGTCACCTGCGCGGACTCTCCATGGCCAACGAAGCCCTGGATATCGTCGCCGCCCATTCGTTGGCACTGAGCTTCTTCCCGCAGTGGATCTCGCGTCTCCAGCAGGGCGTCGGGGAGCTGCCTACACGGTTGGTGGCCATGAACGTCGGTGAAGCCATCCACGTGCTGCGTGAAGGCAATTGCGACCTGATGCTCGCCTATTATGATCCCTATGCCAGCATGCAGCTGGATGCGGAAGTGTTCCCGTCCTTCTCGATCGGCAAGGTCAATATGCTACCGGTCTCGCTGCCCGATGAGGCGGGCCGGCCGCGCTACCCCTTGGTGGGTCAGGAATCGATCCCCTATCTCTCCTATACCCAGGGCGCTTTCCTGGGTCGTAGCGTGCGCATGTTGCTCAAGAATGACCCGCTGCGCATGCGCTTGCGTACCGTTTACGAGACCGCCATGGCCGAAGGCCTGAAGGGTATGGTGTTGCAGGGCGTCGGCATGGCATGGATCCCCGACTTCTGCATCCGCGAGGAATTGGCGAGCGGCCGGTTGGTTCGAGCAGGCCATGAAAAGTGGGATGTGCCGCTGGAGATTCGTCTCTACCGCTGCTCCCTGGTGCATAAACCGGGAGTGGAGACCCTGTGGCGCCAGATGATGAAACTACCGAGAGACTTTCTTCACGCCTGAGCCACGAGACGCTCAGACCCCGGCATAATCCGCCGGCAATCCCAGGAAATTCTGGATGATGAAGAAATGATCTTCGAACAGGCCTTCCGGTTCCAGGTCGGCCAGTGCCACCCAGCGGGCATGGTCGCCGCCCTTGACCGGTTTGAGCTGCGGTAGCTGTTGCTCGGGGCGCAGTGCGAAGTAGAAGGCCTCGGCCAAGGTGCGTCCCCGCCAGCTACGGTGGGGCTCGTCAAATAGCCGCTGGGCGCGTAGTGAGCCCTTGAGGACGGGCTCCGGCACCTTCAGGCGGACCCGTTCGCGAAGCTCGCGCAGACACCCATCCAGTAACCGCTCATGGGGATTGATGAAGCCACCCGGCAGGGCGAAGAGCCCCTTGCCGGGGGCCGCTGTGCGTCGAACCAGCAGTACATGCCCCGACTGTACCACCACTGCGCTGACGGTGACGAAGATCGGCGGGTAGGGCGCCTGGGCCCAGGCGGCATGATACTGGTCGAGCAAGCGTTGCTCCTCGACCAGCTGCTGGTAGGGTTCCGCCTCAAGAAACCTCTGGATACCACCAACCACGCCCGGAGGAAGGTCGTGGCTGGCGTTGGTGCTCAGATAGTCTTCGGCAGAGACGGCAGATCGGAACAAGCGCTCACGGATATGACTTGCCGAGCTACTCTCTACCAGCGGTACGCTTACCGATTCCCATTGGGGAAAGAGCGACAGATAATAGCTCGACTGCCCGCGACTCGCCCCGATCAGGCCGATGCGCGGCAAGCGAGCCCGGTCGGGACTGGCAATGTCACGCACCTTGCGCTGTACGTCGCGTACCCAGACATCATTGTTATAGAGAGCATCAAGCAGCGGGACGATCTCGAGGCGATCGTTGTCTTCGCTGTCGAAAGCGCTGCGCAGCATGTGTTGACGCTCTTCATAGCGCCAGGGGTTTCGCAGCGACCGGGCCTGCCAGGCGGAGCCCACCAGGACAATCACCTGTCGCGCGCGCTTGAGCGCTTCGTGAATGACCGCGAGATGGCCCAAGTGAGGGGGCTGGAAACGGCCGATGAACACCAGACAGTCGAAATCGGATTCGTGAACATCATCGTCCGGTCGAAGGCTCATTGGCAGTCCTGATAAAGAAGGGCGACAACCATTATCGTTACCCCCGCCATGGGGTGCAATGTTGATCCTCTCACGGCGAAAGGACAGCTATTCACGTATCCTTAGCCGATGACACAAGCATGGCAGGGGCTCATCGTGATCAAACCAATCGTTCTTTTCTGGTGGCAGGTCGTTCAGGACGCCATCAAGCTCTGGCTGGAGCGCAATGCCTTCAGCTACGCCGGCTCACTGGCGTTCTATACATTGTTCTCGTTGGCGCCGATCATGATCATTGCGGTAACGGTGATCGGCGTCGTGCTGGGCGAAGAGGCGGCTCGGGGCCAGATCGTCGCCCAGTTGCAGAGCACGATCGGCGCCGACGCCGCCCGGGCGGTGGAGGAGGCCGTCGCCCAGTCGCGTATCGAGGAATCCGGTTTGGTGCCGACCCTGCTGGGTGTCGGGGCCTTGATGGTTGGCGCCACCACGGTCTTTGCCCAGATGCAATTCTCGCTGAACACGATCTGGGGCGTCACCGCGCGACCCAGCAGCAATAGCGCGCTGATCTTCCTCAAGAGCCGCGTGTTGTCCCTGACCGTGGTGCTGTCGATCGGCTTCATCCTGCTGGTATCGTTGGTCTTCAGCGTAATGCTGCGCGCCATGTTGCAGACGGCCGATAATCTGCTGCCATTCGTGGGGATCGTGACGACCACTGCCGAATTGCTCATCTCCCTGGCGGTCATCTCCGCGCTGTTTGCGACCATCTTCAAGGTGTTGCCGGATGTGGTGCTGCGTTGGCGGGACGTGCTGGTGGGAGCGGTGGTCACTGCCGTGCTGTTCACCGTCGGTCGCTGGGGAATCGCCATTTACCTGGCCTATACCGCGACCGCTTCAACCTATGGGGCGGCAGGCTCGCTAGTGATGATCCTGCTGTGGGTCTACTACTCATCATTGATTCTGTTGTTCGGGGCGGCTTTCACCAAGTGCCTGATGCTGCACCGCGGACGGCATATCGTGCCACGCAATACGGCGGTGGTGGTGCGTCGCGAGCTGGTTGATGACTTGTGAGTGACAAAGGAAGAGAGGAAAACGGAGGGAGGCAAACCATGCAGGAATGCTGTGTGATGGCCATGGTGACAGGCAAGGTGCAGGGCGTCTGGTTCCGCGGGGCGACCCAGGAGCAGGCGCTACAGCACAACGTGACCGGCCATGCGAAGAACCTGCCCGATGGGCGCGTCGAAGTATTGCTGTGTGGTGACCGCGATGCGGTCAAGGTGCTCAGCGAATGGCTCTGGAAAGGCCCCCCAGGCGCCCGGGTCACCCATGTGGAATTCGAGGTGATCGATACCCATGCCCCGGACACCTTCAGTACGCGATAAGCACGCAGGCATTGCGTTTACGCGATCAGGCCAGGGTGTCGGCGATCCACTCGCTGACGGCGTCGCCATCGACGCCGAGACAGACCTCCACCACGGGGCTGCTCGACCAGCGGGTCTCGATGAAACCGCGACCCTCCGGGGCGAATACGGTCTGCCCTTCGGCGATACCGGAGGTGGCCACGCCCAAGTGCCCACGGCCGGTGGTGAACAACTCGGGACGCAGCAACCAGGCGAGGGCGCAGCTGTCGTGGGGGCAGCAGCCGTCGATGCCCAGGAATTCGCGGTAGAAGTCGCGATAGAAGGCGTAGCTTTCCGCCAGCACTCTGCCCAGAGGCCCACCCAGACCGGTTTCAATGCGATCCATGTGTGATTGGGTCAGTACGCAGCGATGGGTGACATCCAGCCCCACCAGGGTCAAGGGCCAGCCGGCCGTCAGTACCCGGGCGGCGGCATCCGGGTCGTTGAACATGTTGGCCTCGGCCACCGGCGTGACGTTACCGCCTTCCCTGATCGAACCTCCCATGATCACGACTTGCCTGACCTTCACGATGAGGCCCGGATCGAGCTGCAGGGCCGCGGCCAGGTTGCCCACCGGGCCTACCGCCACCAGGGTCACGTCACCGGGGCGAGCATTCACCGTATCGACGATGAATTGCGCCGCGCTACGCGGGTCTGCCTTGCCTTTCACCTTGGGCAGTTCGATGTTACCAAGGCCGTTGGCGCCGTGGATATGCGCCGGGGCGGGGTGGCGAGGCTTGATCAAGGGTCCGGCCGCGCCTTGGGCGACGGGGATTGCCTGCCCGGCCAGTTCGGCGAGCAGCAAGGCATTGTGCGTGGCGGTTTCCACGTCAACATTGCCATAGGTGGTGGTCATGCCCAGGAGTTCAATCTCAGGGTGACGCAGGGCAATGGCGATCGCCTGGGCGTCGTCCACACCTGGGTCGGTATCGAAGATGATCGGATAGGGCACGGGGTTGTCTCCTTGGGGCAATACATTCTCAAACGTTGAAAGGGCGCAGCCTGAACGGGACTCAACTCGACGGCGAAGCGCTTTGCAGGACCTCTTCGACCTGATCGTGGAAGGGGATGCTGTCGGTCGACCCATGGTGCTGAACGCTCAGGCCGGCGGCAATGGTGGCGCGATGCAGGCAATCCGCCACGCTCCTGCCATCCTGCACGGCAGCCAGATAATAGCCGATGAAGGTATCACCGGCGGCGGTGGTGTCGACCGCCGTGACCGGCAGGGCAGGTTGGTAATGCCGCGCTCCGCCTTGTTGATGCCAGGCTCCCTCGTTACCCAGCGTCAGCACTGTCTCCGTGTCGGGAAGCTTGATCGCCAAGGCATCGAGCAGTACCTCTGCCGCGGTGGACTCCGGCATTTCGACCAGGCGGGCTGCCTCGCCACGGTTGACGAACAGCAGGCGGCATCGCTGCAGCGGCAGCGATAACACCTCGTCGGTCATCGGCGCCGGGTTGAAGGCGATATTCAAGCCATGCGCGGCAGCCTCAGACATCAGATGGGAGAGGGCGTTGCATTCATTTTGCAACAGTAGCCAGTCTCCTGGTCGCGTGCTGCTGAGCGCGTCATCCAGGTTCGACGACAGGAAGCCGTGATTGGCGCCAGCGAAGAGCAGGATGGCGTTCTCGCCCTGGTCATCGACCTGGATGATCGCATGTCCGCTGGGTTGATCCACCAACTCGACACGCGAGACATCGATGCCGGCCTCGGCAAGGAGGTCACGTGCCCAGCCATCCTGGCGGCCGAGGCGCCCCCAATGCGAAACCGTGGCACCAGCACGCGCCAGGGCCAGCGACTGGTTGGCGCCCTTGCCGCCCAGGCCGATGCGATAGTCCTGGCTGGCCAGTGTCTCGCCGGGTGTGACGAAATGGGGAACGCGATAGAAGTGGTCGAGGTTGATCGAGCCAAGGTTATAGAGCATGGCAATGTTCCCGGATCAGCTGGCTTGCCAGGTACGCAGGTTATCCACGGTCAACGAGACGATTCGCTGACGGGCCTCAGGCGTGATCCAGGCGTTGTGGGGCGTGACGATCAGGTTGAGGGGCTCGGCAAGGGCATCGAGCAGTGGATGACCGTCACGCGGCGGCTCCTTGGGCAACACGTCGACCCCGAGCCCACCGAGGCGACCATCACGCAGGGCGGCGAGAGCGGCTTGCTCGTCGATGATGCCTCCCCGTGCACAATTGATCAGCAGCGCGCCGGGCTTGAGTCGGTCAAGTAGCTCGCCGTCAACCAGGTGACGCGTCGCCTCGGTGAGCGGGCAGTGGAGGCTGATCACATCGGCCTCGGGGGCCAGCTCGTGGAAACCACGTCGACTATCGTTGGCCTCGTTGCCCGGCCGAGCCGCAAAGCTGACGCGCATGCCGAACGCCTCACCCAGTTGGGCAACCTTCGAGCCCAACTCACCCTGGCCAACCACTATCAGATGCTTGCCCTCGAGCTGCAGGGTGCGGTGATCCATCAGACAGAAGATCGGGCTCCGGTTCCAGTGTCCGTTGCGGACGTCCTGCTGGAAGAGAGGCAGGCGGTTGGCCAGTGTCAGGATCAGCATCAGGGTATGCTGGGCGACGCTGGCGGTCCCGTAGGCGCTGACGTTACGCACCTCGATACCGAGTCGCTCGGCGGCCGCCATGTCGATGTTGTTGGTGCCGGTCGCCAGCACACAGATCAGGCGTAACTCGGGTAGCGCCTCCAGGATTGCGGCGTCGAGCACCACCTTGTTGACGATGGCGACCCGTGCACCGGCGAGACGCTCGCCACTCTGCTCGGTGGTGCTGAGCGAATGGACCTCGAGGGTCTCGACACAGTCGCGGATCGGAGTGAGGTCGATATCGTGGCCGAGGCTGTCGGCATCGAGAATCACGGCTTTCATGAGATGTCCTTGGTGGCGGTTCCCTGAGGCGGGCAGAACGCGCACGCCTTGCCCACAATGGTGGTGGTCACGCTATAATGTCCGGCTTTGGGCAGGCTTGGAATATCCGTGGGCCGGCCACATCTTCGTCAGGCGACGCGCCCATCATCGCCTGGTGTCGCCTTTCCTGGGTAATGTCGTTTACGGAGTGATTCAAACCATGCCCATCTACGAATACGAGTGCAAGGCCTGCGGCCATCGTCTGGAAAAGCTGCAGAAGATCAACGCCCCCCTGCTGACCGACTGCCCGGTCTGCGAAACACCCGAACTGACTCGGCTGATCTCCGCGGCGGGCTTTCGGCTCGCCGGAAGCGGCTGGTACGAGACCGATTTCAAGTCCGGCAGCAAGAAGAATCTGGCCGGGGATTCATCGAGCTCGAGCGACAAACCGCCGGCAAGCGACAAGCCAGCGAAGAAGAAGGATGAAACCGCGGCCTGAGGGCCGTCTCCTGGCTCGAGCCTCGGGCAACCACTTTTTGACAACGCAACGGAACAGGATACGACATGCGCAGCCATTATTGCGGCCAGCTGAACGAGACCCAGGTGGACCAGACGGTCACACTGTGTGGTTGGGTACATCGCCGCCGTGACCACGGGGGCGTGATCTTCCTCGACATGCGCGATCGCGACGGCATCGCCCAGGTCGTGGTCGACCCCGATACCGCCGAGGCGTTCGCCAATGCCGACCGCGCCCGCGGCGAGTATGTCCTGCGTATCGTCGGCCGGATTCGTCTGCGCCCCGAAGGCACCCAGAACCCTAACATGCCCACCGGCATGATCGAGGTGCTGGCCAAGGAAGTGGAGGTCCTCAATACCGCCGCCACGCCGCCTTTCCAGCTCGACGAGCATGGCAAGGTGGGCGAGGAGGTACGCCTCAAGCATCGTTACATCGACCTGCGCCGGCCGGAAATGATCGAGAAGCTGCGCCTGCGCTCGCGTATTTCCCATAGCGTGCGGGCCTTTCTGGAAGGTCAGGGTTTTCTGGATATCGAAACGCCGATCCTGACGCGGGCCACTCCTGAGGGTGCCCGCGACTATCTGGTCCCCAGCCGCACGCATGCCGGCAGTTTCTTCGCGTTGCCGCAGTCGCCGCAACTGTTCAAGCAGCTGCTAATGGTGTCCGGCGTCGATCGCTATTACCAGATCGCCAAGTGCTTCCGTGACGAGGACCTGCGCGCCGATCGTCAGCCGGAATTCACCCAGATCGATCTCGAGGCGTCCTTCGTCGACGAGGACGACGTCATGGCCATCACCGAGACCATGATCCGGCAGCTGTTCCAGGAGGTACTCGACGTCGAGCTGCCGCTGTTCCCGCGCATGCCCTACGGCGAAGCCATGAGCCGCTTTGGTTCCGACAAGCCGGACCTGCGCATCCCGCTGGAGCTCACCGATGTCGACGACCTGATGAAGGACGTGGACTTCAAGGTATTCTCTGGCCCGGCTCAGGCAGACGATGGCCGCGTGGCGGCGCTCAAGGTGTCTGGCGGTGCCAAGCTGTCGCGCAAGGAAATCGACGAATACACCAAGTTCGTCGGCATCTACGGTGCCCGCGGCCTGGCCTGGATCAAGGTCAACGAGCGTGCCAAGGGCATCGAAGGCCTGCAGTCGCCGATCGTCAAGTTCATGGAGAATGTGGTCGAGGCGTTGCTGGATCGCGTCGGCGCCGAGGACGGAGATATCATCTTCTTCGGTGCCGACAAGGCACGCATCGTCAATGAGGCGATCGGCGCATTGCGCGTCAAGCTGGGGGAAGACCTCGCGCTTTATACCCAGGCCTGGGCGCCGCTATGGGTGGTCGACTTTCCGATGTTCGAGAGCGACGACAATGGCCGCCTCAGCCCGTTGCACCATCCATTCACGTCTCCCTCGTGCAGCCCTGAAGCCCTCAAGGAAGACCCGGCCTCGGCACTGTCGCGTGCCTACGACATGGTGCTCAACGGCACCGAGCTGGGTGGTGGATCGATTCGTATCCACGATCAGGCGATGCAGAACACCGTGTTCCAGATTCTCGGTATCGGTGAGCAAGAGGCGCAAGAGAAGTTCGGCTTCCTGCTCGATGCGCTGCAGTACGGCGCGCCTCCCCATGGTGGTCTGGCCTTCGGCCTCGACCGCCTGGTGATGCTGATGGCCGGGGCCCGCACCATTCGTGAGGTGATCGCCTTCCCGAAGACCCAGAGTGCCGCCTGCCTGATGACCGATGCACCGGGCGAGGTCAGCAACGACCAGCTGCGCGAGCTCAACATTCGCCTGCGTCCGAAGGCCAAGGCGGAGACCGCCAGCGAATAGGCGGTCCGCGTCGCGACCTCGATGACCGATTCACCGGCGCCTCAAGGCGCCGGTGTCAGCTTCATGGCAAGGCGTCTCGGGACGCCAGAGGACCCTGATAATGCCCAGGACGTTCACGAACATCTCGATGGTGCAGGCCGCATGCTGATTCTCGGTATCGACCCCGGCTCGCGAATTACCGGTTACGGGGTGCTGGACGTCACCCGTTCCACACCGCGCTACGTGGCCAGTGGTTGTATCCGCACCCAGGCCGATGACCTTGCCCAGCGACTCGCCCAGATCTACGCCGGTATCGCCGAGTTGATTGCCGTGCACTGTCCCGGTGAGTTCGCCATCGAGCAGGTGTTCATGTCCAAGAATGCGGATTCGGCGCTCAAGCTCGGCCAGGCGCGTGGCACCGCCATCGTCTGCGCGGCCAATCACGGCCTGCCCGTGAACGAGTACGGGCCGCGACAGATCAAGCAGGCCGTTACCGGCAGCGGGAACGCCGACAAGACGCAAGTGCAACATATGGTAGCTGCCATTCTGGGGCTCGACGGGATGCCCCAGGCCGATGCGGCCGATGCACTGGCGATTGCACTGACCCATGCCCATGCCCGCAGCGGTCTGCTCACCGTCGGGAGCTTCGGTGGGCATTCCAGCCGACGCAAGGGGGGCTCCTGGCGCGACTTTCGGCCATGAGCGCCAGTGTTTCACGGCGAGCTCAGCGATTCTCGAACGGCGTTTGATAGTGGACTGGTCAGTCGCCCGGACGACCAGTATAGTGTTGGCACGGTGGCCCGAGTGGTCGCGATGGAATTCATGGCAATGGATATGACAGCCCCATGATCGGACGCCTGCGTGGCACCCTGCTCGAGAAACAGCCGCCCTGGATGGTCGTGGATGTGAGTGGCGTCGGCTACGAGCTGGAAGCCTCGATGAACACTTTGGTGTCGCTCCCCGGGAGCGGTGAGCCGGTGTCCATTTACACGCACCTGGTGGTGCGTGATGACGCCCATCTCCTCTATGGTTTCGCCCGAGAACAGGAGCGAGCGTTATTTCGTGCCCTGATCAAGATCAACGGTGTCGGTCCGCGTCTCGCCCTGGCCATCCTTTCCGGCATGGACGAAGACGCCTTCATTCGTTGTGTGCTGGATGACGATGCCAAGGCGTTGACTCGCCTGCCTGGGGTGGGCAAAAAGACGGCCGAGCGGTTGATCATCGAGATGCGCGATCGCTTCCCCCATTGGGAAGCTCCTCGCGAGACACTTTCCGGATTCGAGGGCGACACCGGCATGCCGTCGCCGCCTCGTCAGGATTCTCTGGCCGATGCCGAGTCTGCGCTCATCAGCCTGGGATACAAACCCGCGGAAGCGGCCAGGATGCTCGTCGGCCTAGAACAGGAGCCTTCCACCGAGGCAATGATAAAGGCGGCGCTGAGCCGACGCCTTGCCGGGTGATGCCAATCATGTCGCAAGTCTCGACCCTGCCGAGCCGGAGGAGCGCCGATGCTGGAGAATGATCGACTGATCGCCGCCGACTCGCGCGACGGAGAAGGGCACATCGACCGCGCCATCCGTCCCAAGCGACTGTCCGATTACATCGGTCAGCTCAGGGTCCGTGAGCAACTCGAGATCTTCATCGATGCGGCGCGGGGCCGAGACGAGAGCCTGGATCACACGCTGATCTTCGGCCCCCCAGGGCTTGGCAAGACGACACTCGCCAACATCATCGCCGAGGAGATGGGGGTGGGGCTCAAGTCCACCTCCGGCCCGGTACTCGAGCGTGCCGGCGACCTGGCCGCCATGCTCACCAACCTGCAACCGGGTGATGTACTGTTCATCGACGAGATCCACCGTCTGTCGCCGGTAATCGAAGAGATCCTCTATCCTGCGATGGAGGATTTCCAACTCGATATCGTCATCGGCGAAGGCCCTGCCGCACGTTCGATCAAGCTTGACCTGCCCAACTTCACCCTGGTCGGCGCCACGACTCGCGCAGGTCTTCTGACCTCACCGCTGCGCGACCGCTTCGGCATCGTCCA
>Ga0136557_1001524_pt1 | contig 14651 bp, 14 predicted proteins | sample AntRauTorckE6832_FD_104796 | JGI IMG/M metagenome (GOLD analysis project Ga0136557, IMG submission 104796) | Saline lake microbial communities from Rauer Islands, Antarctica - Metagenome Torckler E6 #832 | ecosystem: Environmental > Aquatic > Non-marine Saline and Alkaline > Saline | place...
ACCTGGATTACAGCATGCTGCAATACTTCAAGGATCTCTCTATTCGGATTAAAATTTCGGGTTTTATAATTCCCTCAACCATCGCTTTTGGCATGGTCATGACCCTGCTCTCCCTTTTTTTTCTCAATGATTATAAAAACACGTCCATAGAAGAATTCACCCAGGTCATAGAGCAAATCGAGCAGGAAGAGCGACGGTCTCTTACAGAGCATGACATAGAGCAGATGGACACCATGGCCAACTCCGTCACCGACTCCGTTATCGAGGTCGATGATACCGTTGTTTCCGTTCGCGAGGCGTCGGAGACCCTTAAGGGACTTGCCGAGGATTCCGCAAAAATGACTCAACAGTTCCGAACCTCCTGATTTCCGCATGGTGGTTGCGAAAAAGCCATGAGCAAGGAAGAACACGCAGATTCACTTGCTGATTACCAACGAAACTCAGCCCGAAGCACTCAAGGGCAATCAGAATCCACTTTTGCGGTGAAAGTACAAGAAGGCGAGCGCCCTCTTGAATTCCACGCGCTTCTCTTGTAGATAATAATAGTATCCGCCAATTGTGTAAATCTTGAGTATGCGGTTATTGGCAAAGCCACCAGACAACCACCCCAGAAGGAACATAGTAACAGATAATGAACTACAGACTATGAACTACAGACTATGAACTCTTCTAATCCGGAACTTTCACTCGCCAGAGAATACATCAACGAAACCGGCTGCCACCTCTTTCTAACTGGCAAAGCCGGAACCGGCAAGACCACCTTTCTGCAAACGCTCAAAGAGGATTGCCCCAAGCGCATGGTCGTTACCGCTCCCACTGGTGTGGCGGCGATCAACTGCGGCGGCGTTACCCTGCACTCCCTGTTCCAGCTGCCCTTTGCTCCCTTTTTACCGGACAATCCCAACACACGCCCCCATTACCGCTTCAGCAAGGACAAAAAGGCACTCATCTCCAGCCTCGACCTGCTGGTCATCGATGAAATCAGTATGGTCCGGGCCGATGTACTGGACGGTGTCGATGATGTGCTGCGCCGTCTACGCCGGAACAATAAACCATTTGGCGGCGTACAGCTTCTCATGATTGGTGATCTTTTCCAGCTGCCGCCGGTGGTCAGAAATGAAGACCAGTCCCTGCTTGCCGGACATTACGACTCCCCCTACTTTTTCAACAGCAAGGCTCTGGCCGGCGACCAACTGGCTACCATAGAGCTGCAAAAAATCTATCGCCAGACCGATAATTTCTTCATCGAACTGCTCAACAAGGTCAGAAACAACAGTATCGATGCTACAACCCTTGCCTCACTGAACGCCAATGTGCAAAGGGATGCATCGGCGGATGAAGAAAGCGGCACCATTACCCTGTGCAGCCATAACCGGCAGGCAGATAACCTCAACCGCTCAAAGCTTGGTGAACTGAAAACCCCGCCCCATATATTCGAGGCCGATATCGAAGGAGAGTTCCCCGAACACACCTACCCCACCGGCTCGAGACTCACCCTGAAAAAAGGTGCCCAGGTCATGTTCATCCGTAACGATGTAAGCGTTGACAAACGATTTTTTAATGGCAAGATCGGCACCATTACTCATATTTCCAAGGATGGCACTCGAGTCAGTTGCCCGGGAGACAATGAGGAGATAGAGGTTGAAGCCTCCGCCTGGGAAAACATAGAATACAAACTCAATGAAGATACCCAGGAGATAACAGAAAAGAAGATAGGCGTTTTCCGCCAGTATCCTTTGCGGCTGGCCTGGGCAATTACCATCCACAAAAGCCAGGGGCTCACCTTTGACAGAGCCGTTATCGACGCCCACTCAGCCTTTGCCCATGGCCAGGTCTATGTCGCCTTGAGCCGCTGCCGCACCTTTGAAGGCATGCTTCTCTCTGCGCCGCTCAGTGCCAAAGCAATACAAACCGACCCAGCCGTTGTCGAGTTCAGTAGGCAAAGCCGAAGCAACCAGCCGACTGCCGAGCAATTCGAGGCAGCCAGAACACTCTATCAACAGCGCCTCATGCTGGAGTGTTTTGATTTCCAGCGACTGCGTTCCCTGCTGCGTCGTTTTGTTTCACTGGTGCTCGGCAACACAGGTGTCATCCACATTTCCGGCGTTGAGGATCTGGCAGGGCTGCAGCAGCAAACGGAAAACGATATCATCACCATCAGCGCCAATTTTCAACGACAGCTCCGCTCTCTTTTCAGCCAGACAACGCCTCCGGCGCAGGATGCCCATATCCTCGATCGGCTTGCTAAAGCATCGGTTTATTTTCAGGAAAAAATCACTTCAATTCTGATTCCACCACTCGCGTCCCTCCACATAGATACCGATAATAAGGAGCTTCGTAAAAAAACAGGCAATATCCTTAAGCTGCTCGACGAGGAGGTGAACATAAAGCTGGCCGCCGTCCAGAGCTGCCAGGATGGCTTTTCTCCGCCGCAATATTTTCGTGCCATTTCCACAGCCGCCGTCAATGCCCAAAAATCGACAACAAATAAAAAACGTACAGGGGCGAGGGGCGCCGACGCCACTCCCACCTACTCCGAATCGGACATTGCCCATCCCGAGCTTTTTACCACACTGAAAAAATGGCGTAGTGAAAAGGCTGAAAGCCAGGGCATACCGCATTTTCAGGTAATGCACCAGAAGACTCTTATCCAGCTGGTCGTTCATCTGCCGGATTCGCTCAAGGCTCTGGAGTCGATAAAAGGAATCGGCCCTAAACTCTCCGAGCGCTACGGCGATGAGCTTGTTGCCATTATTCGACAGTACCGAACAGACAATAACATCGAACAGGTCATCCTCCCACAGCCTTCCGTAACGGCAGCAAGCTCTTCGGAATCACGACAAAAAGGCACTACGAAGCAACAGGATACCACCAAGGATACTAGGCAACAGACTCTTGAACTCTTTGAACAGGGGTTGAGCATTAGCGAGATAGCACAACAGCGCCAATTAATGGAATCCACCATTGAAACGCACATGGCCTGTCTTGTTGAACAGGGACAGGTAGCAGCCGCATCACTTCTGAGCGCCGAAAAGCTGGAAGAATTGCAAAAAGAGGTTGGAGCCATGGAGCAAAAGCCCCTCAGGACCATAAAAGAGATCCTGCCCCAATCTGTCACCTATGGCGAGATCAGAATTGCCCAGGCCCATGTCAAATATCTGGCATCTGCTCAAAAAATTGAGGAGCAACCAACAAGTTAGTTGATTACCACCAACGCTCAGCCCGAAGCACCAGAGGGTAAGGACATCACAGGCGATGGCCTGAGTCGATCAGCTAAGCTTTGTTGGTAATCAAAAAAACATCATCAGGAGCAGGCAATGCAGGAATATTTAGATCTTTGTCGCCGTGTTATCGAAACAGGCGAGTGGGTGGAAAATGCGCGCACCGGCAAAAGGTGTCTGACGGTGATCAATGCAGATCTGGAATATGATGTGAGCGATGGAACTCTTCCCGTTCTTACGACAAAAAAATTGTTATGGGAACCGGCAATTGCCGAAATGCTGGGCTACCTGCGCGGCTACACAAGCGCGGCCGACTTCCGCAAAATTGGCTGCAATACCTGGAACGCCAACGCCAATGAAAACCCGAGCTGGCTCGCCAACCCTTTTCGCAGGGGCACGGATGATATGGGCCGCTGCTATGGCGCTCAGGGCCGGGAGTGGCGCAATCCGGAAGGAAAATCTATTGATCAGTTGAAAAATGTCTACAACGACCTGCGCCAAGGCATCGATAACCGTTGTGAAATCATAACCTTCATGAACCCCGGAGAACGTGATCGCGCCTGCCTCAATGCCTGCATGCACACCCATTCCTTCAGTATTCTGGGCGACAGGTTGTACTTGACCTCCTATCAGCGTTCCGACGATCTCCCCCTGGGGCACGGCTTCAACCAGGTCCAGGTCGGCTGGCTGCTCATGATCATGGCGAAAATAACCGGCCTCAAGCCGGCCAGAGCCTTCCATAAAATTATCAATGTCCACGTCTATGAAGACCAACTGGAATTACTTCGGGACGTACAGCTCACACGAAAGCCCTACCCCCTGCCGAAGCTGAAAATTAATCCTGATATAGACACACTGGAGGACCTTGAAACCTGGGTCAGTCCCGATGATTTCGAACTGCTGGACTACCAGCACCATCCAGGAATAAAATTTCCCTTCAGTGTCTGATGGATGCGGCCGAACAGGTTGAATACTGAAAGCCGTTTTCATTAAACAATTTGAGACAGGCGTCCACCACCGCCGCATCATAATAGATACCCTTATTCCTGCTGATCTCCTGCAGCGCGGCTTCTCTGCCAAGACTTGCCCGATAGGGGCGATGGGTCTCCATGGTCTCAACCACATCGGCAACACAGAGTATTTTCGCTTCCATGAGGATTTCATCGCCTGCCAGTCCCTGAGGATAGCCCGAGCCATCTATTTTTTCATGGTGCTGGAGGACGATCTGATCTACGGACCAGGGGAAATCTATCTGCTGTAATATGTCATAGGCCACCCTGGGATGGCGCTTTATCAGCTGCAGCTCCGCCTCGTTGAGGGTTCCCGGTTTGCTGAGAATCTCACCGGGGACGGAAATTTTTCCCATGTCATGGATCAAACCGGCCATCCGCAGCCCCTTTTTCTCATGCTCGGAAAGCTGCAACTCCGTGGCAATTGCCAGCGCCAGCTCGGTGGTGCGCCGCTGGTGTCCGGCAGTATAGGGGTCACGCTCCTCCAGGGTAAGCGACATGGCATTGACGATCTCATCGAGGCCTCTCTCCAATTGCAGATGACTGCGGCTCAATTTTTCCTGTGCAAGTTTACGCTCCTCAACTTCCTGTTGCAGCTGCCGGTTTAAGGCGGTCAGCTCGGCAGTGCGTTCGGCGACAATATTCTCAAGGAGGTCATGATGTTTTTTGAGCTTGTCCTCTGCCTCCATCTCCTTGGAAACAATGGTAAGAAACCCTAAAGACAGGCAGATATTATCCTGTTCATATACTTCAATGCTGGCCTCATCTTTGAGCCACATTGCTCCACTGCCATTCAGACGATTGCTTACAATTTTATAGACCACCTCAATCCTGCGGGCCAGCTTGCCCTCTTCGCGCAATTCCCTTCTGGTATCGCGTATCTCTTCATGGGTTTTGACTTCTTTTTCCACCCCATTTGCTGGATCAGGTTTTTTGTAGATACGGCGATCTTTGACGCTGTCGCGAAAAACCTCTCCGATTTCATGCGGTTCACAGTTAAAAAGGGCGAGAAAATTAGCGCTGGTAAACTCATACCAAATTTTTTGGTCGCTTTCTTCCCAGGCAGCAATATAGAGCATTGCAGTACTTCCCGTGCATTCAAATGCCCGATAGCTTTTGATGCACTCCAGGAGGCGCTGCTTTAAACCGTTTGAATATTTATCAGAGCGGAGAATTTGGCCCTGATAGTTGTGTATTCCAGAAATATGCTGGTCTTCCAAAGTCTTCATGGTCATTTATGGCTCAAAAAAATGTCGCTTCTGAATGGGCACCAGTCGCTGGTTTGCATTCAAGGAACAATGCAAAAGGAATTCGGCAGAGTCCGCGCTCCTATTGCCCGATAAAGTCCGCCATCGATTCTAACACCACCTCCCGCGCCTCCAGGTGCGGCGCATGGCCACAGCTCTTGATTATCTGGTGTCGGGCGGAGCTTGATGATCCGCCAACGATGGCCTCTACCTGCCGAATCGAGCCATATTGATCATCGGCGCCCTGGATAACCAGTAGCGGCGCGACAATCCCCGCCAGCAGATTTTCAATGTTCCATTCTCTGAACCAGTGGGCAAGCCAGGTCTCGGTCCATGCCTTGAATACGGTCTCGGCCCTGGCACCGTGATATTTCGACAATCCCCGAAATTTGCCCTGCTGCCAGCCCTGCTCCGCTGCCTTAATACCCTCAATGGTGACCTGTTCGACAAAGACATGAGCCGCCTCTGTTATTACTCCCCGCAACCTTCGAGGAGCCTGTGCGGCGTGAATCAAGGCAATACTTGCCCCATCGGAATGCCCAATGAGAATATAAGACCTGTCCGGGATAACCGCAGTCAACACTTCAGGCAGTTCCTGAAGTGCATATTCATGGAGATAACTTAATTGCCTTTCATTTCGCAGCTGCGAAGATTTTCCGTAACCCAAACGGTCATACACCACCCCGGCACATCCGGTTCGACGGCACAGCTGCTCCGGAAAATTTTTCCACATTGCAGCACACCCCAGCCCCTCATGCAGAAACACTAAATACGGTCGACTCTGATCGCCATCAATGAGTTGATAATAGATAGAGCTGTTGGTATTCCTCTCCAGATACGGCACCTACGTTCTCCATGGTAAAAATAGCTCCGCGATAGCTTTCTCAGTCATCAGCGTTGTTCAGTCAGCCGTGCAATCTCCTCGTCTATCTTTTCGCTGAGGAGCTCTAAGATGAACGAATTCATGCTGTATGGCGTCCGCGAGGCTATATATTTTAACTTCAGATACAGGGGTTCTTCAAGCCTTAACGGCAGACTTTTCATGACATCTTTCCGGACGCCGGGCGCCTCCCAGGGATATTCTTCCTGCTCTTCCATGTTTCGTTGCCCGGCAGCAGCAGCAAACTTGTCAAGCTCCGCCTGCCGCTTTTTTTCCGGTGTTGAGCGCAGGACCGATTTCTTTTTTTCAGCCACCATACACCTCTTCGAATAAATTGTTCATTTCCCCTGTTGCCTTTCTGTCCCGTTGCCATTCAGCAACGGAAAGGCCGTCCCGAGCTGATTTGCGTAAAGCGATGCGGTCCCGAAGATATGAATCGGCAAGATAGAGATGCTGAAAGGCCTCATCGGTGAAAAATTCTCTGGTCTCCTGATCTTCACGCACTGTTGGATTGGTCGAGACACGATTAAGGACGATGAATGCCTGCAGATCTTCATTGAATCCCTGGGCCATTTCAATCAACTCATCCATTAGCCGAATTGTCCATATATCAAACTGAAACGGCTGGACAGGGATATATACTCGGTCACAGACGCCGATTGCATAGCGCAGTTCCACGGAATCCCTGCCTCCGGCATCAATGACAATCTCATCATAGCGATCCGCCAAATCCCGTATCTGCGCCGCCAGCCCCTTGCCGAATTTCTGGACACAGGCAATGCGCGGCTCAATCTCCCCATCCTCTCTGACCGTTGCCCAGAAAGACGCCGTTCCCTGCCGGTCCGTATCCAGCAGCAAGACATCCTTGCCCTGCAATGCCAACATAGCCGCCATATTCGTCGCCAGTGTTGTCTTGCCGGTTCCTCCTTTTTCTCCACCAAATACCACAATGCTCATGATACCATCCCACCCTCGAAAGTACTTTGAAAGGTTGTTTCCCGATACTATATTATATTTGACGCCCAAGCGTTCAACGGAAGTTACGGCCAGCCATTATGTGCCGGCCTTGCTGATTTTTATCATATTATAGTATACTATGCTATACCATACCATAGTATACAATGCCACACTATACCATCCTATTGCATATTGTATATATTTATATAATACAATATGGTTTAATATGATATCATACAACACTGCAATACCCTGCTATATTCACTTCAGGCGACCTTGAAAAACAACACCTGAAAAATGCTGGATCGACTAGCTAAGCTTTGTTGGTACTCAAAAAATGCTTATGGTTTTGACGTGCAGTAGTACTAACAACAAGGAGGCAGTATGACCAGCACCCGTACACAACAGAATGAGATGCAAAGAAAAACCGGCGGCAGGGCGCATTGTTTCATGGAAATGGTGGCCATGGATGCCGAAAAATATTGCGCGAAGCACACAACACCCATGTCCCCACTTCTTGAGGAAATTGCCGACTACAGCCTGAACAACACACCCTACCCCAGCATGCTCACCGGTCGCGTCGAAGGACGATTTCTGCAATTGATCACACAGCTTTCAGGTGCCCGCAAAGTCATCGACATAGGCACTTTCACAGGCTATTCCGCCCTGGCCATGGCCGAAGTACTCCCACCGCGGGGAGAGGTGATAACCATTGAACATAATCCGGAGCATGCTGCGATCGCCCAGGGTTTCTTTGCGCGCAGCTCCTTTGCAGCGAAGATCTCGCTACGACAGGGCGAAGCCCTTGAAATCCTGAAAACATTGCCGGACAGCGGAGTTGATCTGGTCTTCATCGATGCCGATAAGGCCGACTACTCGGCATATTATCAAGAAGCGATGAGGATTGTGACAGATGGCGGCTTTATCCTTGCAGATAATGCGCTGTGGTACGGCAGAGTTCTCGATCCTCAGGACGAAGATGACCGGGCCATTGCGGCGTTCAATGAAGAAGTCAACGCCGACAGCCGGGTCGAAAAACTGTTGCTTCCCATCCGCGATGGCATCTACCTTATCCGCAAAACTCCAACGTCCTAACCTCCCACAATGCCATGCTAAAATATACGTACCTATTAAGCTATAGCTTGTAGCACATGAATTGATACTTTTTATTCTGCCAACTCCGCATCCATCTGCATGTCTGACACCCAAAATTCATCCTCGGTTTTGCTTATTTTCTTAATAATCGATGCGCATGTTTCTTTGGTCACTTTTTCAAAGCCGGTATCAAGTTGTTTGATCAGATTCGTCATGGTGAAATCGCAGTGTTCTGCCATATGATTCTTCATAACACCCCAACATATTTCAATCGGCTGTAACTCCGGATGGTATGGAGGAGTTCTGAGCACCTTGTGGCCATGCTCGGCAGCCAATTCATCAACTGCATATATTGGCTCAGGTGCCAGTTTTTTCAACACTTCAACCAACTCAGGCTTTAAACAGTCGTCACGACAATAGACCTTATTCCCCTCCAGCCACTCTCTAATATTTGCCTTGGAACTCTGAGGGGTGGGCGGGGAATTTTGCGATAAAATATTATGGTATGGCGCATTGTCCATTATAATTAAAGAACCTTCCGGGATATTAGGGAGAAGCATCTCTGTAAACCATTTTCTAAACAGTTCCCAATTCATTTGCCCGTGATAATCTCCTGTCTTTTTCGTGCTTTTAAATACAAGCTTTGCTCCTGGGACCCAGCCACTTGAAGTGATTGCATTGAGAATTATCAGCCGCTCTCCTTTGCCCGTTGGTTTTTGTAACCATGGACCATCTTCGCCGAAATACCAGGTGAAATCATTGCTGTGGTTTTTATTCACATAGGACTCATCAAGGTAAACTTCCGGGCGCTGAGTAGTTGCCTTGCTTTGATCTACTCGATTATTTTTTTTCTCACGAAGATATCGTCTCCTTGCCGCCACAACATGATCTTTTTCTTTAAGATTTTGGGTGCGGATGCCTTTACCAAATTCAAAACCCCATCTATTCAAAGTTCTGGCTAATGTCGCCTTGTGATATGAATCATCACCGTACTTTTCTTTAAGAAATCCCTGGATATCGGCAAGGGTAACATGCCGCCCTTCAATATTGGCAATCCTGATATACGTGCGCACTGCCTCCTGGTATGAAATATCAACTGCATAAACTGGATGACCACGTTTTTTCGCAGGAGAGTCAAGCAAACTGGGATCGCGGTTGTAATCAGCCATTATTCGTTTCACAGTAGCGACACCGATGCCAAGAGCATCGGCTGCTCTGTTTACGCTTGGTTTATTAGGTTCGATCTCAGCTTGATCAAAGTAATGTTTGACAGATACAGCGAGTCTTTTTGCCTCCGGCGTTAATGGCTTACCTCGTCGTGAATCCATACTTGTCCCTCCTCAAAAAGGTTTAGTCCGTAACATATTGAGGAGATTAACAAGTTTTGAGCAGGTTAGTCAAGTATCATTTCATTTGCGAAGCACTATAAGACCATATTCTCCTGAAAACATGATGACAGTCATGATCAACAACAGAGCACCTTTAGGCAACATGATAGACTCCTTATGATTTTTCTCCTCTCTTTTGATGCATCACCTTTCAAAGAGTAATTATCTTGACAACAAGATCACGGCTATATTACCTGGTACTCAATAGTAAATTCTGGCTGGATAATTTATCCAATACAGATATACCATTATCTGCCGAAACAATAAACTAGGACATCACCGTGCTGAAAAATTTTCTCTTCCCGTTACACCCCGGAATCCCGGACAACATGATTATGAGCATGGCGGAATTCATCCGCTTTTTTGAGCCGAAAAAGGTGTATCTTCTCCTTGTTGTCTCCGGCAGCAGTTCCCGACATATCAAATGGATGGACGGCATCGAACAAAAGATGCAGGAAATCGGGCTTCCGGTGGAACGTCTGCTCCGCTACGGCCATGTCCCCAGCCAGATCGTGAACGCTGCCAAATCGAACCAGAGTATCATCTGCTTTCTAAAAAAAAAGAAAAACCCCTTGAAGAAGGCTCTGGCAGGCAGCGTGGTCAGTGATGTAGTCCGGATGAGTGAAGAACCGGTCCTGATCTATAAAAAAAATCTGCCATGGCAAGCCGACCAGGTCTTACACAGCATCATGTATGCCACCAATTTCAAATATTCCACCACAACCTGTATCAAATATATCCAGCACAAGGCCTTAAAGGCCAAGCGCCTGATTCTGCTCCATGTCGGAAAGCGAGCACCTGACCCGACGGCTGAAAAAAAACGGCTGGAGGCGGTCCACGCCAATCTGGACCGGCTGGTTTCGGATAGTAGGAATGGTTTCGAAGCCATCGAAAAACGCGCGGTCGTCGGTATATGGGTAGCCCGCAAGATCCTCAGTTATGCCAGAAAAAACGAAGTGGATTTGCTGGTTATCGGTAAGATTGACGCAGGGGGCTTTTTCGGCCGTTTCACAGGAGGCACAACCGAGGCCGTATACAACCGCGCCTCCTGTTCTGTTCTCATCATTCCAGGTGGAAGATAAATAATGCAGACTTTACTCAAAAAAAATACCGTTTTCTTGGCTGCCCTGGGCATTTCCCTTGCCATTATCGCTCTCGGGGTAGGCAGCCCGGATCTTCTCGACCGGATTTCAGCCCGGCTCCACAGTTGGATCATCAACAACTTCGGCTGGGGCTATCTCCTAAGCTCCTTGGCTTTTCTGGTTTTTAGCATATTTATAGCAGCCAGCCGTTTCGGAAGACTGAAGCTCGGCCTGGATCATGAGAAGCCGCAATACAGTTATTTCGGCTGGTTCAGCATGCTCTTTGCAGCAGGTATGGGGATCGGCCTTATATTCTGGGGCGTGGCCGAACCCCTGAGTCATTATGTCCAGCCTCCCAGCCAGATCTCGCCAAGATCCGGAGAGGCCGCTGCCTTCGCCATGCAGCACAGCTTCTTTCATTGGGGGCTGCATCCCTGGGCAATCTACATCGTTGTAAGCCTGGCCGTGGCCTATTTTTCCTTCCGCCGCGGCATGCCCCCGCTCATTTCCAGCTGTTTCTATCCCCTGCTGGGCGAGCGTATCTACGGCCCCCTCGGCTACCTGATTGATATACTTTCGGTTCTGGCAACCCTTTTCGGTATTGTGACCTCCCTCGGCCTGGGTGCCACGCAGATCACCAGCGGCCTGGCCAGCATCTCTTTCCTGCCGGACACCCTTTCCACCACCCTGGGGGTAATCACCATTGTAACCATATTATTCATGATTTCCAGCGTGACCGGGCTGGACAAAGGTATCCAAATCCTCAGCAAAACCAATATCCTACTTGCCCTATTGCTTATGACCTTTATGCTGATAGTCGGGCCTACGGTCTATATTTTCAACGTCCTGACCACCACCCTCGGGGGGTATTTTTCCTCGCTTCTGGATATGAGCCTGTCCAGCAACCCGTTTCAAGGTTACGAGTGGACCAAGAACTGGACCCTGTTCTACTGGGCCTGGTGGATTTCCTGGGCCCCCTTTGTCGGTCTTTTCGTGGCCAGTATCTCCAGGGGGCGCACCATACGAGAATTCATTCTTGGGGCCATGCTGGTGCCCACCCTGCTGACCTTTCTCTGGTTCAGTGTCTTTGGAGGCGCCGGTCTGCATCTTCAGATCGAAGGCAATGTGGACATTGCCGGCAAGGTGGCGGACAATGTCTCCGTGGCCCTGTTTCAGCTCTTTTCCTACTACCCCTTCAGCAGCCTGTTGACTCTGGTGGCAGTACTGCTGCTCATGGTATTTTTTATTACTTCGGCTGATTCAGCCACCTATGTTCTGGCCATGATGACCTCTGACGGCGACCTGCGTCCTCCGAACTGGAAAAAGATCACCTGGGGAATCACGGTTTCAGCAACAGCCTGCATCCTCCTCTTTTCCGGAGGGCTGGATGCCCTGCAACGCATGTCGATAACCGCGGCGTTACCTTTTACCTTCATTATGCTTCTGCTCTGCTATTGTCTCTGGCTGGGGATGAGCTACGAGTGGCACCAATCATCTACAGGTACTGAAGACCCGGAGCAATCCCGAGAAAAAGAACTTTCATGAAACCAAATTTCCGGATTGCAGTGATTAAAGGTTACCTTGAAAAATGAGATTTTTTCTCCAAGGTCGAGGCGCGTGAGGGAATTTTACCGGATGCATATATTTGATATCTCGGAGTCTCGTGCCTCGCTTACCGGAGGATAAAATTTTCTCGCGCAACGAAGAGATTGGACGGTAAGTGAGCGAAGCGAGACTCCGAGAAGGGCCATTTTTCAAGGTAGCCTAAAGAAGATTGCCGGCAAGTTCCGCCAGTGCGGAACGCTCTCCCGAGCTGAGACTGTCCAGAGAACGAACAAATTCCCGGGCGTGATAGTTGATTGTCTGGTTCCCTTTTTTAAAACCGTCCAACTCTTCAAGAACGGTAATGGGAAGTATAATATCGTGTTCTTCAAAATGATTGATACAGGTACTGTCATGGAGAATCACATTGGTGTCGAGAATGAAGAATTTACGTTTCTGAACCATATCTTTCCTGGTGGGATGCGGTTGCATAAAGGTAACTGCTTATGGGTGAAGCGTCGTAATATAACTCCCCCCGGTATTTGTAACTGCTTGCAGGGCAAGCATAGTGTACTTGAACGAACTGCATTTTCCACTGCTGAGATTACTTTTTCCTGCTCGATGCCAAACAGAATATCGACCGTATCCTCTTCCGATAAAGACGGCAAATCCATATCGACACCCGGCACGGAAACCTGTTTCCTGCAGGCAAGCAGGCCACCAACAAGTATCCTGCAGAGAATGTCGTCATTTTATTAGGGTCGTGTTAGTGGGTCAACAGAACATATCCAGAGAAGATTCGGTTTAGATTTGATTAGAACAGCACAAGCTAAACATCATGCAGCAGAAGCTCATATCTTTTGATCCTCACTGCATCCATATTGCCACTGAAGGCCCTCTCGGCTGGGCCGCCAGGTCGGTATGCAAGAATAAATCCTTTACTTTCAGCACCTCATACCACACCAGATTCCCCGAATATGTGGGTATCCGACTGCAGATACCGCTCTCGTTGAGCTATGCTCTTCTGCGAAGATTCCATCGCGCCGCCGCTACAACCATGGTTGCCACATCGGCCATTATGGATGAGCTGCAGGTACCCATGAAAACAACACTGCGGGCTCCTTGCCCTTGTGTACTTCGAGCCAAGTTTCGTTGGTAATCAGCTTATGTTTTTCGTTTTGGCTAAATGAATGTGTCGATAATTGACCAAAAAAGTTTCCTATAGAATAAAGGCCGGCTCCGGTTGTGTCGCTGAATAGGTACAAAAGCTCTTGCGTTGCGTTATGCTATAATTATAATAGAGCAACTGCGAGAAGCTGCGCAATACTGCGCAAGATCACATTATTAACTGGTCTTTGTTCGTTTTTGCCAAACAATGAGGGAGATGATGAAAATACTGTCGACAAGAATTCTGCTGATAGCTGTGCTTTTACTCTTCTTTGGGCCCTCCGTCACATTGGCCCAAGAAGAGAAGAGTGGCTGGAACAAGGCAGGCGAGGAGATTTCCGAAGCGGGCAAAGCAGTAGGTGATGCTACAAAGCAAAGTGCCGGGGAAATATGGGAGAAAACCAAGGAAGGCGGCGCCGGTGCCTGGCAAAAAACCAAGAAAACCAGTAAAGATGTGGCGGAAGTTACCAAGAAGGAAAGTACGTCAATGTGGCAAAAGATCAAATCCAAAACACGGGATATCTACAGCACCCTCAAAAGCAAAATTCAGGGAGAGCGCTCTTCTGAAAAACAGAAGAACCAGGGTACTAAAATCTGAGAATGGATTTTGATAACAGTCTCGCCTTGTCCTGATGGAATTCAGGGTGTGAATTGTACAGCAACACATCGAAAGATTTATTTTTTTGTCAATTCCGGGCGGGGAAAACAGCGCCATCCCTTTGGCATGACTTGCGCCAGCAAATCTATTTGGGGGATGAGCGGTTTGTGAAACGGGGATACTCAAAAAAATTTCCGCAAACACCGGGCGTTCCAGCCAAAGCCACTTGACTATTACGTCCGCTAGTATAAGACTCGAAGTCAAACCATGGCAACGGCCTACAGAAGCGGTCGATACTGTCAACGCGAACTGGCGGAATATTACCATGTGCCTTGTAGTACCCTGAAAATCGTATAAAGCACACACTTTAAGATAGAGACACGACTCCATGAGCACGGTTTAGTTGAAAAACCGTGCTTTTTTTCTTGCTTTTTAACGTGCGCGTATTATATTTATACGCACAT
>Ga0136557_1001525_pt1 | contig 14650 bp, 13 predicted proteins | sample AntRauTorckE6832_FD_104796 | JGI IMG/M metagenome (GOLD analysis project Ga0136557, IMG submission 104796) | Saline lake microbial communities from Rauer Islands, Antarctica - Metagenome Torckler E6 #832 | ecosystem: Environmental > Aquatic > Non-marine Saline and Alkaline > Saline | place...
AATTCAAGGTCATCAAAAGAATGCACAACTGCATCAACGAAACAAGGCAGTAATGCGCGGTACAACGCGCCGTCTGGACTGGCGACGCTGCCGACTTCCGGCACCATGCAATCGAATTCCCGCTCGTAGAATCCCAGAGTCTGCGAAAGGAACGTCAGACCGTTCTGGTTAACGGTGCACTCGCCACTGTTTAGGCTGTCCAGAACCATACCGGTATTCCAGCCCCATTCATTCTGCATGTGCAGGGAATAGGCGAGAACCGCATACAGATTGCTATCAAAGCTGACCGAGTTTTCCAGTCCATCCGTGTCGAACGTCAGGGTTGCGTGGCGATCCAGAGGCCGGACCATCCAGTGATCGTCAATGATCTCGGAAACTTCGGCCAATGCCTGCTTGATGAGTAACTGAAGTTTTTGCTTCTGCTCTTGGGTGAGTGCTTGTGACATTGTTTTTTACCTCTTAACTGAACGAAAGATACTGATGCTTTTAGGGGGAGGGAATTGGTGATCTTTGCCCCCCGTCCGACCGCGTTCGTGAAACTGATTCCGTGCCTTGGTTCGGGGCGGGCCTTTGGCCCTTTGCTTGAACCACGCCGAGCAGGTTCCCTGCTCAGCGAGGCCATGACCGATCGGGCGTAGCGCCCTCTCGATCACACTGGCAGCTATGGCTCAAAGCCCCCGACCAGCTCGTATGGGCCGACAACCACTCTGAAGAAACGCGGACCCATAGGGCCCTGCGCTTCGTTCAGGGCATTGGCAATCTTTTCGGCGCTCGCCTGGTTGCCAACGTGGGCGTTAAGAAAGCTCTCGTTCGGGTAGTCACCGGCGAAGTTGTCGGTTTCCACGATGCGAACCCGTTGCATTGCATAGCTCTGGCTGTCTTGGCTCATGCGGATACCTCCGGTTGTTCCATTTGCTGGCGGAAATACGCGACGGCCTTTTCGCCAAGAATCTTGGTGCAGTCGGATTCGAGGTAAACGCCATCGACATACTCAAACTGAGAGGGCAAACAGTTGTGATTCACAATGGAATCCTCTGTGTACTTCATCAGCTCGACCCAGCGACGGAGTTCGCCAGCATCCACCATGACCTTTGGGTGCTGGTCGTTTTCAGTCATGCGCCCTGAAAACTGGCTTAGATGCACGTTTTCGAGGCGCAAAATCAGGTATTTGTAGGCTTTTAGCATCGCCTGCAGACGCTCAGGAAGCAGGTCAGACAGGTGGAGGGTGTCATCGGGCATCTTGAGCACGTAATCGTAAGCTTTGGCTGTCTCGTTGGCCCTCTCAAGGGACCATTTCGCCTGTGTCAGCCTTGTCACGGCGCTGGTGAAGTCAGGGTTCTCCCAGGAAACGAATTCAGAGGCCATCAGCAATTCGCTGATCTGGTTAAGGGTTAGGGCTACGTTGGTCGTGGTTAGGTTCATTTTTTTCTCCATGGTTCGCCGGTTGGCAAGATTGGCCCCGCCGAAGCGGGGCGATGGGTTCAGGCGGCGGCCTTTTCAGCCTCGATCAAATCAAAGACCGCGTTTACGCCTTCGACGGAAAGCCAGAAAATGTCATCTTCGGCATCGTAGTCGCCCATGCCTTTTGCTTTCAGAGAGGTCATTACGCCGCCGACCTGATGCATGTTCCAGTCAAGCTGTGCCTGGAACTCGTCAGGGTCGCCATTGGAGTAGTTGTCGGAAAGCTGTGCTTCACGGCTGTCGTAGTTCAGACACGCCTTGAGGCAGGTGATTTCAGCTTCTGTGAGGGTTGGGTTTGCCATAATGTCTTTCTCCTGAGTTTGCCGTTTGGCTTATGTTGGGCGGCGGTTGCCTGCCCTTATTTCTTACCTCTCATTGTAGGCGTTAAGCCTATGATCGTCAAGGCGAATTGCCCATTCAGAAACAAAAAAAGCCGCAAAAAGCGGCTTAATCAGGCTGGAGTTTTAACCGGTCAGTAGGCTTCATCCAAAGGCTTGTCGATCATCAAAAGACAGGCTTCGATGTTGGTACCGGACTCTTTGAATGCGCCAGCCGGAAGGTCAACAACCTCATGGAAATAGTAGTCCAGATCGTCCCGAAAGCTGGTGCACCGGCCGCACTTGCAGATTTTCCACTTGCGAGACATCGCTGTGACGATCCGCCCGCCAGGTGCCAGCAAATCGTACATGCTATTGAAGTGTTGAACGTCCTGACACTTGGTGAATGGTGGGTTTGCGACAATCAGATGATAGCCACGCCTTGGGAAGTCCATGCGTAGGAAATCATCACCGACCAGGTTAAAGCCAGCCTCTTCAAGATGCGTCCGGTTCGTCGGGTCCAGCTCGCAGCAATCCAGTTGCCACGGATAACCCGAAAACTTGTTGTTCAGGTATTTTGCAATGTGTCCACGACCGGCACTCGGCTCAAGCACTCGAGCATCGCGCGGTATGTAAATCCACTGCTCCATTAGATCGAGGACCGGTTCTGGCGTGTAAAAAAACTGGGTGTCTTTGCGATAATCCCGATCAAGCTGGATATTCTCGCCGTTGAGCACCCGCTGAAATAAACGGCTTGGATCTCCCTGGAACTGGAACGCCTGTTTGCTGGAAGACCATTTACCGCCAATGCCTTCAATCGCACGTTTCACCTTGGAGAAAACGCTTTGAGGAATCTGGTAGTCCGGAAGGTACAGACTGGAGCCTTCCAGGCGACACGCCTGCAGGTGATGCGGAGCGGTTTTCGGATCAGCCTGAGTGGAAAGGGTATGGGTCATTATCGTTTCTCCTGGGTTTGCCGTTTGGCAGTTTTTTGGGGTAGCGGTTGCTACCTGTTGCGCCCTATCATTGTAGGCGTTAAGCCTGCCCAAGTAAATTTTACAGGGTTGCCCAATCAGAAATCAGGCATAAAAAAGGCCGCTACAATAGCGGCCAGGTCTTTTATCGGACTGAGTGCCAAATGCACATCAGTTGGTCCCGTTGGCAGCGTCCACCAAAGGATTGCCCGTGGAGCTGTTGCGGGAGTTAGTCTTATAGGCTTTCGCCAGTTTTCCGCTCTCATCAAAGCGAACCACTGTGGTTTCGTTGGTGTTGCCGGAAAAATGAGTAATCTCCGTGTAGGGGTAGGACCAGATTTCACCGGACGAACTGTTTTGAATCTCAGGAGGAAGCCCGACGATCCGTTCAACGTCGTCCGGACCCATCCCGACTTCCAGTTGCGCCAACTGCTATTCGGTCACCTTCACACCGTTGGTGTACGGCTGGCCAAAGTTGCCAATCACATCACCAATACCGGAGGCGACGGCGCCCACACCATCTTTCAGTCCGTTTGCGAAATTCTGAGCACCGCTGTTACCGCCGCCATTGGATGCGCAACCCGATAGCAGGGCCATAGAAAGGGTTGATGCCAGAAGTACCTTTGTTGCTTTCATAGTGTCGTCTACTCCTAAGTTCAGACGGTTGTGATGCTTCTTGTTTGAAGCGTGTAGGTCAGGGGCCGATTCTGCGACTTAAACCTGTCTATTGTATTGGGTGAGAGCAAGGTGATACCGGCCCAAACCCCGATCTAACTGCCAAACTACAAAGCGCCTTTAGGCAGGCGGTTCCCGCCTGAAAAGCAACTGAGGCATTACCTCACATCGCCCGTTGGGCTCTGCTCAGAAGGAGACGACTCAGCTCCCGCTTCGTCTTACCGATCGGCTCACCGGCAAGGTAGAAAATAAAAAGGCCTCGTCGAACTGACCGAGGCAAGAGGCATCCCAGGAGAGGAATGTCTGGCAGATCGTTTCTGCCGTTGATCGTTTCATGCGGCAAACAACTCTAGCTGGTTGTCTGTGTCGTCCGCTGGAGCATCGGTGGCGATGATGCCGGCGCTGGTGCTCTGCTTGGCGTCATGGTCCGCCTTGCTGATGAAGCTCGGGTGCGCCTTGATCTGTTCCAGAGTGTCGATCGGGCCGCACTCGCGCAGAGTGGTCAGGTGCATGTTGTAGTTCTGGTACTGCGCCAGGTGCGACTGGTAACCAGGGCGTGCTCGGATGATGCCCTCGCGAACGAGGAAGCCAAGTTCTGCGTTGTGTGTTGCGTCGCGGGTTGCGTCCGCAAAGTCCATCGCGTACCACCACCAAAAATCTTCCCGTTCAATTTCGTGCATGTCGGACAGGTCCGCTTCAACGGCTTCTGACGTTGCCATGGTGTCGTGGGCAACGCCCTTGTTGGACACGTACATGGCGCGATCGCCGTTGTCGTCCAGCATGATGCTCGGGGAGCAGGGGGTTTCTGTGCCGATCAGGTCGCGCACGTTGTCACGGTACGCATCCACCGCCAGCCCTTCGTCGGAGAACCCGCTGTCGAGGTAGCCGAAGGTTTTGCCCATCATCTTGCGGTCAGCGCTTGCTTCCAGTGCCGCCAGCTCTTCGTCAGTCGGTAGTTCCCAGCGCTGGCCTTGCAGGAGCGCTTCACGGATGCGGGGCATTTCACCAACGCGCTGGATTCCGTAACGCGACCACTGGAAGGCGATCATGAATAGTTGCTCGTCGGTCAGCAGGCGTGGGAAGCGGCGACCTTCAAAGGCTGTCAGCTTTTCACGCTTCAGCGTCTTTGTTGTGCCCTCGGGCATGGCGTCGATCTTTGCCCACTGCGCAGCCGCGTACTCATCTTCGCGGATATCCAGGGTCATCACCCATTGGGCCAGCTTGCGAGTCCATTCGGCGCTGTAGGCATTGGAAAATACGCGGATCTTTCCAGAATCATCAGCGACCTTTGAGATGAAGTTACGGTTCTCCGGAACGTAGTGGCCAGCACGGATGGTGCGAGACAGGCGGGCTAGGGGCTCGTAGTGCGGGTAAGTCCGAAGCAGGTTGTTCATGGCCGAATCGTCTGTCACTTTCTGGCAGATGAAGCAGCCACCACGAGCCGATCCGCAAGGGCTTTTGCTTTGCGCCTTCGAGGTGCTGGCGGTCAGGAAGTCGGTACCACAGGTTTCTTCGCCCATTGCCTCGTAGAAGCCGATCAGGGGGTCAGTGTTGATGGCTTCGAATCCCCTGGTCTTTGCGCCGGTGTTGAGGAACGTCCAGACATCTCCGGTGGTGAAATGCATGATCGGCGCCATCAGACCGGAACCGTCATCCTGGGTAACCGGTTTGTCGGCGCGTTCCTTTCTGGCTTTGATGTTTTCGGCGCGTTCGGTGGACTCGCTCAGGCGTACACCAGTGAAGTTCAGGATGTTGTGGGCACCGCCAACTTCCTTGGCCAGTTTGCGCTTCATCTTGTGAGCGGGATCGAGCTTGAGCTGGATTGAGCAGGTGTTTGACGAGCCAGGCATGGACGCTACACCGCGCATGCCAATCATGGTGACAAGGTAGGCAGAGGCCGCGTCAGGCGACACCCACAGTTGATCGAAGTCCAGTCCCTGTTCGCGGGCATAGTCGGCCACGCGGTCAGACATGGTTTTGGCGAGCATGGTCTGAGCAGGAATCTCTACACCGGTATCTGAGGTTACAGCGCGGACAACAGGGCTTGTGCCAGTCTCAACCTTGATCTGGCGAGCCGCTTCAATGGTGAGTAGGACCGTCGTCATGGAGTCCTTACCTTGTGAAGTGGCAATCGTTGTTATCTGGTAGCCAGCCATGGCGACTTTGATGTTGTCGATAACACTCTGGCAGCGATCCGCAAAGGACTCGGTAACCGAAGTGGATGCACTTGGGGTCCAGGTCTGTGTATCGGTTTGCGCGTTGGTGATAGCGTCGAACATCGTTTTCTCCTTGGGTCGCCGGCTGGCTGATATTTCTTTTTGTGGGCGGCGGTTGCCTGCCCTGATCTCTTAATACACAGTGTAGGCGTTACGCCTACTATATGCAAGGAAATCAGAAACTTTTTTTACTCGATTGTGGCGAGGCCTTTGTGTGCCTGGCATGCCAAGCGCCCATGCATATCGCTAAGGTAGAAGCCCGGATTATCAATACGTCGAGGCATTTCGCCATCCTGATAAATCAGAACCGGCTCGACGGACATTCTGTATCGATTGAAACCATGCACCCAGGGGGCTCGGAAATAACCATTGCCTTCGTCGTCTGCAGAGACGGCCTGTCCAGCATGGCGTTGCCAGAAAGGCACGCGCCGGGCGTTCTTGCCATCCACTGATGAAAGAATTCCTTCGATCCAGGGGTCGGGGCCACTTACTTGAAGAAAGGCATAGAGCGCCTGATCCACAAGCCAGCTATTCAGGCCTGTTCCTTCGAGGTCACCGTCGTTGGTGATATCGGTGATCCGGGCAATATTGCTGCGAGCAATATCGGACGATATGTAAAGGATTTCACCGGAGGTTGAGAGAGGATCAATGTCACGCAGATCGGTTCGATCGTGACTCCAACCCATTGCCATTTGTGGGAGTTGGCGGTTGGCGATGAACGTCCAGCCAACCGGTGTTGCTATCACCGTGGTTTTGATCAATGCGATATCTCGAAGCTGGGTTCGATCCGCCAGCACTGCTTCCTTTAGTGTCTGCTGCTCGGGGTTGTACTGAAATGCCCCAAAGTCATCCTGACTGACAATAAGATGGGTTCGTGTCAGCGTCTTTTTGTCGGTCACTGTTTTACTCCTTAAAAGTTTGGCTTGTATTCAAAGCCTTTTGAGGCTTCGCTGTCGCTGAAGGTATCGATCTGCGACTCCCTGTTCAGAATGCCGTTGACCATGTTGGCCGGGAAATTCTGGATGCCATTATTAAACTGCTCGACGTTGTAGTTGAAAATCCGGATCGCGGCGCCGATGTGTTCCTGCTGCTCGGTGATTTCGCGCATCAGGTTGTTGAATAGCTCGGACGCTTTGAGCTCCGGATAAGCCTCGACGCTTACGCGGATACCAGAAAGAACACTTTCGGATAGCCGCTCAACTTCCTGGAGCTTTGTCGCGTCTGGGGTGTCAGTGGAGAGCTTGTTCAGTTCTGTTCGAAGCTGGGTGATCTTCGTCTGCAGGCCTTCCTCAAACGTGCTGTACTGGTTAACCGCCTTTTCCAGTTCCGGGATGATCTTGTTCTTCTGGCGCTCCATGGTGGTGACATCGGCCCAGGCACGCTTGACGGCGTTTTTGCGATTGATGATCGCGTTGTAGGTCACAATGACGAAGAGGGCGATAATGCCGCCGGCGACCAGTGCAATGATGCTTTTCGTTTCCATGATGTTTCTCCTGAGAGTTAGGCTGTTAGGCAGTTTGGCGTGAAAAATTGGAATCGCTGTAGCGAAGCAGGGTGTGTGCAAGCTCCGTCAGTTTGTCCAGCTTGGGCATGCTGACGTTTGCCCGGATGAATCGGTCAAAACCTTCCGGCGAGAACCGCGGATTGGTCTCTTTGGTTAGCTTCTGTATCGATTCAACAACGTGGTAATCCCCGCAGCCGAGACACATCCTCCTATCCATGGTGATTTCAACGGTGAGGCCGGGAATGTTTCGCGCAGCTTCGGATAGGGCAAGAACGGTTCCCGGCTTCAGGAAGCGGGCAAGCCCCATTTCATCGTTACCACGACAATGAAACCGCCTATCAAACTCGATAGATGAGGGCTTGTAAGAGCTGTGGTAAAAGGTTTCTTCAAAGGATTCGCACAGATGAATACCTTTTGCATACGGAAAATCGAGGATGATGCCGCTGCGGTCGTAGTGGTGGTATTCGGTCTTGGTTTCCGTGCGTTTTTCAGTGTGGTTGTATTCGGTTGTCGTTTCCTGGTCGACGTAGTGAAGACGGTACGCCTGGTAAGCGAACTGGTGTTCATTGCCGGTATACTGTCCTTCGTAACAATCGTTCATATAGCGCTCGTGATTGCCACGCTGTAACTCGCCAAATTGTCCGATCGCGGGATCAACCACACTGTCATCGATTTCATGCAATCCGTACTGAACCAGGCTGGCCTTGTGCATGAGAGTATTGCATAGCCGGGTAATCAATCCGTTTTTCCGTGACGCGATGATAAAGAGAACCAGAGCAATAATTCCAAGCAGAGACGCCAGTGTCAGTCCGGCGAAACCGGACTCCCAGCCAATTTCGTTGCCAAGTGAACGGATCCACTGAGGGTGAGGGCGGGAGTTGAAAACGATGACCGTCAGGCCGATGGCCACGGACGCGAATGAAGACGCAAAGAAGTACAGCTTGCCGAGGTTGAATTTGATTGGGCTACCGAATAGGGCCATAGACCCGGATACGCGGTGCAGATCCTCCGGTGTCTCTGCCTTGCTGGCCTCCGATTGCCACTGAAGGATTCGTTTTTTGAGTTGCTTGTTGTAGCTCATGGTTTCCTGCCCTTCACGCTGCTTTTTCGTCGAATGATTCGGTTACGGCATCGATCAATTTCCAGTAGCTGCGAAGTACGCTGGGTTCTAAACCGGTAATGTAAGCGCGGGTCGCAACCTCTGTGGCCCAGGGGCCCCATTCGCTGACCAGATAATCCAGAACAATCTGATGACGAGCGGCGCAGATATCCAGCCAGGGGCGGGCGTTACACATTGCCTCGGCCTTGCTTTCGTCCTGCTCATCGAGTGGATCGGTCAAATCCACCAGGCGTTCCACCATATTGGTGATCGGGCCTTCGATAATCTCTTTCCGGATGGCCGTTATGATCTCATTTTCACCGACGGCTGCACGGTGCATAACCGCATCGCAGGTAACTTTCGCGTCTGGCCATACTTCGCTCAGATGGGTCAGATAGTTCGCCAGATTCTTGCGGTTTTCGCTAAGCCCCAGCAGGTGCACGCGACAGGGAATGTCGCAACCCAAATTTTTCAGGTCTTTTAGGTGTTCAGCGGGGAATGCCTTGGCCTTGCAGGGAATGGCGATACCATCGACGCGCGAGTGACCCAGAGCCGCGACAGCGGCCTTAATGTAGAGCGAAGGTGTCAGGTCGCCACGCTGGATCGGCAGTAGGCGTTCATGGTGCGGGCCAATAGCCGCCTGAATCTTTGCACCCCACTCCCGTAGAGCGGCCAGAGAGTCCGACTGAGAGCCCACAGCATCAGGAAGGATGAAGGTTACCTTTGCCTGTGTGGGGTTTTCAGACGCGGCCTGTGACACGGCGCGATACATTTCCTCTACCTTGGTCCACGGCATTGCATCGAAGTCTTCACGGTATAGAAAGGCACCACTGTCCATCAGAACCGTTCCGCCAGCGCGCAGGTAATTACACACTCGAGTCAGGCGTTCATCACCAATTTCTACTGCGGTTACGCACACCGGATGATTGATAGAGGTATAGGCTCTCCAGTAAGCGGGAGAGAGAACACCGGAAGCGTAGTGGGTTACCTGTCCTTCCAGGGACGCCGCCAAGTCCTCTTCGAACAGCGAGCTTGCCTTATTTGCCGTTTTGACATCTTTATTTGATAGCCGAACCGCCAGTTTTTTGTTTCTTTTCTCGCGTAAAACCATCATCAAGTCGTCGTGAAAGAACAGGTGCTCCGACTTTCTTAGGATCAGCGGTGTGTTGGCGATCATCTTCATCTTAGCCTCATTCTGGCTGGCCTGATTAGCCATTCTTCGATGCTTAGAAAGCGCATCAATACAAGTCTCATCTAGAAATAAGGAGGTCTGGCTGACGGTATCCTGGGTAATTCTGGCATTTGTCATTTCACTACTCTTCTTTGTTTGCCGGTTGGCTTTTTTTTGGGTTGCTATTGCGAAACCCGATGATACAATAATAGGCGTAACGCCTACTTATTGCAAGCGCGAAGTTCGCTGAAACTTTACAGTACAGGGGTGTATTCGGGGTCTGGTGCGCCAATACACGCCCAAATGCTTTAATCTGTAGGTTCCGAAGTAACTCATAGGAAAAGAGACTGAATCATGAGCAGTAATCAGAGCAGACATATCGGAAAAGCGAAGCTGGCGGTCGCTATGGCAAGCGGCCTGGTGCTGGCGGGTTGTTTTGGCCCGGACTACCCCACAGAGGGGAGGCTGAATACCCAAGAAGTGACAGACAGGGCGAAAGTGGTCGATGTTCGCGGCCATGTTTATGGCGTTAAAGAAGGCACTGTTGACCTGCTCAACGTCTTTGAGACCGATCGTAAAGCTCTGTACCAGTATCAGTATGACGTCTGGAACGCTGTCATTGCCGGTGAAGAAGAGCCAAATGTCTCGGTGGGGTATCCGCATAACTCTGAATTCGACATCGATCAGTACATGGCACTCAATCTTGAGGGTGCGAAGAAGCTCAAAGCGGACGTTACAGCGGCTGTCGAGGAAGAGCGGGAAGCGGCAAAAACGCTGCTGATAGAAAAAAAGGAAGAGCTGGGAGAGGTTGAGCAGTCTCGTGAGGCCTACAGTGCAGCGATTGAGGATGAACAGTCGAAATATCAAGCCGTCAAAACACAGTTGGATGGAGCGATCAGCGCCTATCAGTCTGAAATTGCCAGCATGAAGACTGAGTTCAGCCAGCTTCTTACGGACTTTGAAGGTTACAGCGGCACTTACCAGCGCAACCCGCTCGGCTCCTACCAGGTGATGACGTTTAAAGGGCAGCCGCCAGCAACATGCCCGGACAAACGGTTCCATCTGGAAATTGATGTTCTGGATGAGCGTGAAGAATGCGTCCTTATCAGGCTGGGTAACGATCTGTACCCGATCCAGGACAAGATTTCGGACCTGTTGTCACCGTATTACGTAAAGATGAAAAACCTTGAAGAAAAGCTTGGTGACAAGGGTGGTTGGGGCTCAGACTCTTCCGGTCTGTATGCTGCACTTGAAAACGCCGAGGACGCGCTGAAGCAGGCCGCTGGAAAGGCGGCTGAAGAGCACGGTACCGAACGCGAACTCAACTACAAAGAACGCCGGGCTAAAGCGGCGGTGGAAATTGCTGAGCAGAAAGTGACCGAGGTTTCTCAGGATGCTTACCTGCAGGGCAGGCTTGAGCAGAACGATGATGCGTTTGAAGGCGTGAATGAGTTGGTTGACGTGTTCATCGAATCTGCAGAATCGGATCTTCTTAGCAGGATCGTTCAGGACGTACCGGTAGCCTTTTTTGAAGAAGGGGAAACCGGAACCTTTGAAGGGTTGTCCGGTGGCTACGAGGCCGTCATCTATATGGGCGTTATCGTTGCTGAAAAGAACGGCAGCCGCGATGGCCAAGAGCTGGTTATCAAGTCTGACCTGACCGATAAAGCAGTCTTGGAGGCTGATGAACTGGTTCTGGATGTGGACAAGCGAGCCGTTCTGGATGCGCGCTATCTCGATCTGGATGACCAGGAAGAAGTGAACGAAAAGCTGCTTGAGATTGTGGGTGACATTCACGAAGCGCGGGAAGACAGTAAAGGCTAACCGAAAAGGATAAATGCTGAAGGCCCTGTCGATTGATGGGGCCTTTTTTTTGGCCAAAAAAAACCCCGGACGAACCGGGGAGTAAAATAAACAAGACTGATATCAATGACAGGTCACGACTGACACGTTGCCTGTGTCAACTATCTACGTGCCAATATAGAACTGGACTTCCGATGGGACGTTTCTTTCCCATTACGCTGCCATTTTGCCAGCTTCTTGAGCCGTACCGTGTCCTCTTTAACCAGCTTTGTCCGATTAAGGCGCTTCATTTCACGGATATAATCATTGACCGCCCGGGGCTGGCCGATCTCCCGTTTTTCAGCCTTGAAGGTGTCATAGCTGATTTCTTCCAGGCAAGAGAGTGCAAAGTAAGCCGGCGCCAGCATGATACCGGCCATGACAATCAAAACAGCGCCGGTTGCCGAGGGAAGGGTACCACCTAACATTTCAATGCCTTCGGCGGATCCGGCGCCAATGAATGAGAGTACGCCTGCCGTGAAAAACATCACCGAAGGCAATACCAGGAAGAGCAGTGTTTTGTTTTTCGCGGTTTTTATTTCTGCGTCAGACCGCGGGTAAAGAACATTGAGATTCATAAATCACCTTTAGGGTCGTTTGAATTAAGACATTGAAAGCAGTGCGTCGTCGCCGGCCGGAATATCCAAGCGGTCCATTTCGGCCCCATAATCCCAGTCGACGAATGTCAGGCAGGTAGCAAGGCCTCGCGGTGAGAGCCTTGAGTTGGCTGGTTCATCCGTCAGCAGGTCTTCTACGGAAGGCTTGCCTTCAGACCAGGCATCCAGGTTTGTCAGAACGTGATCACTATCATCAGGCATCATTCCTTCGTTTTCCGGGTCGTTCAGACATTCTTCCAGGGGTGTTGGAAGACCTACCTGTTCAGCAATGATCTGGTGGCCATCGATTAAGAGTTCGGTTATTTGGTCCAGCGTTTCCTGCTCAATTTCGCCGGGAAGAATTGCAACAGCATGAGCTTTGAGGCTTTCACTGGTATACGTCAGGTCAATACGGGTGTTTTTCGGTGGCCGCTGCACCTGGACTTCCTGCTCACGATCAACCAATGAAGGCGGAAGGAGCGCCGGCGTCAGATCGGATGCCCGTGAAAGCGGCAAACGATTGTCGACGTTCATGTGTTTGGTCACATCCATCTTACGAAGTGGTACCAGATCATCATCGAATTGACTCAACGCCAGGGCTTGCGCCTTGTGATACACCGACGCCATGTTTGCGTTTTCTGTGGGGGTGGCGCCGGGTGTTGATGAATGGGCTGCCATGAAAACAGTGTTCTGGCCGTTTTCAAGCGTTTGTGCCCGGGAAACCAATAGATAGTTGTTGGTGACCAGATGATAGGGCTCAACCTCGTTACCCATACCCTCAAGGTCTTCCAGGTCATGTGGAATATCGGTCAACCGGTTCTGATGCTGCTGGAGCGCTTCGTTCATGGTGAACTGGTGCGCTTCGGACAACTTTGTGGTGTAGCCCTGATGACCTTCTCGCCAGAACAGGGCTTTTCCGTCTGCAGTGTCTCGAGAGTCCTGAAGAACGTAACGATCGGATTTAAGTTCGGGCTGCTTTGTAGATGTCATGGTGACCTCATGCCTTTATGTTCTGGCGGCCGTTTATCGATCGGCTCACCGTTCATTTCATAGGCAACAGTCTATACGACAAAAATGGCACGGAAACCCGGTATACCCTCTCTTGTACGGTAAACCGGACTCTCCGTTAGCCTCCCTTCAGCTTTTGCATTTTCGGCACGCTGAGACAACGCCCTGCAGACTCTCACTTTTCCGCCAGCGGTTCACGCCAAGATTGTAATCCGCTTCAATGGTGTCGCCCTGATGGAAAGAGGGGGATTCGCCGGGTTCAAGTGCGCGGAACCAGACCAGCTCAAAGGTTGGCGCGTCATAGGGTGCCCCAATGTCCTTTGCAATGATCTTGATGTGCTGCTCCTTCATCACAAACCGCTTAACCACTTTGAATCGTCCCCGGAACGTAGGCTCTGGGAATTGCTGACCCCAGGGCTGTGATTCAATCCAGTTAGCAAGCTGCAAAGTCCGGCTATCCCGATTCAGGTCACCGTCATGCCAGCTCTGATTCTCAAGTGGCGCAACGCGCAGTTGGTGAGCCACAGCCCTTTCGAAGAGTTCTTGGAAGCGGGGCAGGTCAGTCTTTTTCAGAGAAAGGCCAGCCGCACGAGCATGACCGCCAAACTGCCATTCCAGTTCCGGTGCCCACGCATCAATTAACGCAAGGGTATCCCGCAAGTGAACATTTTCGGATCGGCCAGAGCCTTTTAGGGTGTCACTGGTGGAGCCGTCACTGGGGTCGTTATCAGGGGAGAAACAGATAACCGCCCCTTTGGTAGCCTCCTTGATGCGGGACGCGACCAGCCCAACAACGCCGGCGTGCCAGGTCGGATCAAACAAGGTAACTGCAGGTTGATCGTTGCTGGCGGTCTTCCAGTCGTCGGCAAGTTCATCCATCAGCCGGTTGGCCTCGCTTTCCATGCCGCTCTGAATGGTCTTCCGCTCAGAGTTCGCCTTGTTGCAATGACTGGCTTCCAGGTCGGCCATAATCCGGGTATCCGCCAGCAAACACGCCAAACCCGCCAGCGGTTCTTCTAGTCGGCCAACAGCGTTGATCTGGGGCGCCACTTTAAAGGCAAGGTCTGCCGAAGTGATTGGTGCTTGCGCGCCCGCCAGCTCCAACAGCTTACGAACGCCATAACTCAGGTAACCCTGTTGGTGGGATTCACGGGGGTTCAGTTTCCAGCCATGGTTAATTCGGGCCAGCCCCTGGGCAACCAGAAGACGGTTGTTTTGATCAATGGGAACCACATCACCGATAGTTGCGATAGCAAGAAACTCGGAAAGCCGATTGATCTGGGTTTCGCGAAGATTCTCTTTCAGGTGATCCGGTGCCAGCTTCGCCAGCGCTCTGCGGGTCAGCAACAACAAATAGAACACCACGCCGGCACCGCACAAAGCCTTCGATGGAAACGGGCAATCAGACTGGTTCGGATTCACGATCGCATAGGCCGAGGGCAGGGTATCGCCCGGCTGGTGATGATCGGTGACGATGGTTGCTGGAGGTGAAGGCCAGCCATTCATCATCTCGATAGCGTCGTGTGAGCTGATGCCGTTATCGATGGTGACAACCACATCGGGTAATAGCGCATGGATTCGCCGGTTGGCCAAAGCAGGCTTGAGGCCGTATCCGTCACGAAAGCGATCAGGGATAACCGTTTTCAGCCGGGGTGTGCGATTGAGTGATTCCGCAAGCATGGTAACGCCACGCTCAAAGATCGCCGCACCACAAGCTCCATCGGCATCAAAGTCTGCAACAGCAATAATGGTCTGGTTATAAAGGATGGCCTTGGCAAGCCGCGTTG
>Ga0136557_1001526_pt1 | contig 14642 bp, 15 predicted proteins | sample AntRauTorckE6832_FD_104796 | JGI IMG/M metagenome (GOLD analysis project Ga0136557, IMG submission 104796) | Saline lake microbial communities from Rauer Islands, Antarctica - Metagenome Torckler E6 #832 | ecosystem: Environmental > Aquatic > Non-marine Saline and Alkaline > Saline | place...
CGCGCTCACTTCGGTGATTTTTTTCAGGGACCGGGAGCGGTCAATCGGGTCTTTAACCAGCACCTTGATACCGTTGAAGTTATCCTGAATGTTGGAAAAACGGGCCCGCATGGAGCAGGTCACCACGTTTGCCGGGTCCAGCTTCAGTTCTCGGGCCAGCCATTGGCTGTGCGCTTCAATGCCTTCGGCGCTGAGGTCTTCCCGGGTGTCGAGATGGTTGAGCTTCACCCGGTCAACAATGCAACGGGAAAAGCTGTCGGGATTATTCCGGGATACTTTCCGGAACGCCTCCCAGAAAAAGCTGTCGGTGAGCTCTGCAAAATACCGCATGTCGCTCAGGCAGGTATCAACCCAGTCAAATACTTCGGGGTCGTCCAGCACTTCGTTAATGGCTTCTCTTAGCAACCAGTCGAAACCGAGTGCGGTCTTGTGGGCATAGACCTTTCTATACATCTGGTGGCGGCTGTAAACGAAATCTTCCAGAGCACCCAGGCCTTTCTGGGTGATTGCCAGCCCCAGCCAGGGTTCCTGAACATCCCAGCCGAACCGGAGGTTGCTCAGCAGATGGTCAAGATTGAATCCGCCGATGGTCACGGAGGAGTGAAAGCCATCCCGCAGCATGTAATCCGCGCGGTCGGCGTCGATTTCGCCGGAAACAATGGATGACAGCAGGTCCATCACCAGTTTGGGGGTATCCGATTTGCTCAATATTCCGGATTCTGCGTCCTGACCGGCAATAAAGTTCCAGAAGGTGCGTGCGTGTTGGCAGAAAGTCTCGCTGGGCTTCACATCGGTGGTTTCCATAATGCCAATCACGTCCCGCGGATCCAGCCCCGCATCTTCCATCGCAACGGCGGACAGCACATCGTGGGCGACCCTGACTGAATAGTGCTCGTGTTCCAGCTCCTCCGGCTTTTCGCTGTGGTAAAGGGAGTAGTCTGCATCTTGCCACAGGTCCTCAAAACGACCGGGCCGCGCCATGAGGTCGTGAATACGCCTTGCCTGGGTGAATTGATGGGAAAAACTGGAGTGGCCGCTGTCATGAAGCAGGCAGCCAAGGCGGACGATCTTGGCCAGATAGTCTATGGCATCCAGCTGGCTCAGGCTAAGGTCTGTGCGGTTGCTGAGCTTGCGTTCCCGCAGATAGGCATCGATCATCGAGCGGAACATCCGGGTGCCCACATACATCACACCAATACTGTGCAGAAAACGGGAGTGGGTAGCGCCGGGAAACACCAGGCTCAGGATGTCGTTCTGGCAGATATTGCGAAGCCGCTGGAATAATGGGTGGTCAATGACCTGGATTTCATGGCGGTAAAGAGGAATGCCACCGTGAACCGGGTCCATAATCAGCTTGTCGTAGGCACCCAGCAGGTCGTTGACGGCACTTCGCATTGCTCTGTTCCTCCCAATTTCGGTAAAGATGCCTTGTTATATCACAGCGGCATGCCAGAATAGGAAACAGACGGCCCATTTTCCTTTTACCACTGGCAGTTCAGGGCAGAAACATGGCATCGCGCACCGAGCGCATTCTGATCATTGATTCAGACGAACACGCCCGCTCAGAGCTAGGCCGTTATCTGAGCGCCCGGGGTTTCTACGTGACCGATTCCCCGGATCCCGCCTCTGCACGCTCATTGTTTGACGGTGAAACCCCCGACATCATTTTTGCCGACCTGTCTCCGGCAGCCATCGGTGAATTGGCCGGCAGACTGGATGACGCCGAAATCTTCGCCCCGATCATTGCCATCTACCACACCCAAAGAGCCAGTGATGTTATCGAAGCCATGCGAGCAGGTGCCGCAGATGTGGTGCTCAAGCCCTGCTCTGACGACAAGGGCGCTCTGGACGACGTCATTGGCAAGCTGTTTGACCGGGTTCGGGTAAACCGGCTGAATCATCTGTACCGTCAGGAACTGGAAGCGGCCAACCGCGATCTTCGCGACGGCATAGCGGAACTCAGGGCGGATCAGAATGCAGGCCGAAAGGTTCAGCTGAAAATGCTGCCGGACCGTGAACAGGTTATGACGGGGCTGACCATTGATTACCTTATCAAGCCCTCACTTTATCTCAGTGGCGATTTCCTGGATTACTTCCCGCTGTCTGACGACAAGATACTGGTTTACATTGCCGACGTATCAGGCCATGGAGCCAGCTCGGCGTTTGTGACCGTGCTTCTGAAAAACCTCACTAACCGGCTGCAGCGAAATCTCCGGCGCGGATCCAGCAGCGATATTCTGCACCCGGATCAGTTTCTGGAGCGTATAAACACAGAGTTGCTGGATACCGGTCTGGGTAAGCACGTAACGGTTTTTGTCGGAATCATTTCGATTTCAGAGCGAAAGTTACAGTATTCCGTCGGTGCACATTTCCCGCTGCCGATTCTCTCATCTGGCAACGGCGATGCCCGGTTTCTGGAAGGCACGGGCCTTCCGGTCGGGCTTTTTGAGGAGCCGGAGTGGGATGTTTATGAGGTGCCATTGGACGAACCCTTCAATCTGATTCTGTTTTCCGACGGAATTCTGGAGGTTATTCGGGAAAAAGGCCTCGATGAAAAGGAACGCAGACTACTTGAAGTCGTATCTGGAGGTCGTCACACTATTGCAGCTTTAAGCGAGGCTCTGAATCTGGAAGAGATCACAGAGTTACCTGACGATATTGCTATTCTGTCAGTGACGGATACCAAAGCCGTCATCAATGCGCCGGATTCTACTTAGTGGTAGTGAACTCAATGTGGCAGTGAATTCAATGGCTGGTTATAAAATCCTGCAAGCAGAACAACAGGGCATTTATGTCCTCAAGTTCATTGGGGAAATCCGACTGAACCTGTGTTCAACGCTGGACAACCTGGTGGAGTCCATTACTCAGGACCCTGAGTTCAAAACCGTGGTGGTGGATCTGACTGAAACAGAAATCATCGACAGCACCACCCTGGGCCTGCTTGCAAAGATTGCCATGGCTGCCCAGAAGCGCAGTCAGTTCTTGCCCACGCTCATTTCGACCAACCCGGATATCACCCGTATTGCCACCTCCATGGGTTTCCACAAGATCTTCATCATTGTGAAAGAACCTGCATCCCGCATTGAAGAACTAGAGGAAATACCCGTGCTCAAGGCCAGCGAACAGGAAGTCCGCGACAAGGTTCTTGAAGCACATCGGGTTCTGATGGGAATGAATAACCGCAACCGCGAAGAATTCAAGAATCTGGTGCGGGCCCTGGAGTGTGAAGAGCCCGGCTGAGCCCGGACCACAACCCATCGAAGGGAAGAACTATGCCTCAGAACAACCATGCCCAACCGCCAATGCCGGGTGCCAGTGGTCAGCATGTTGCTGTACTGGGAGGCGGCAGCTTCGGAACGGCCATGACCAAGGTTCTGGCGGAAAACGGCCACACTGTGCATTTCTGGATGCGCGATCAGCATCAGGCTGACGAAATTCGCGAAACCGGCTGTAACTCCCGCTACATGCCTGATGTAAAACTGGACGGCGATATCAGGGCGACCACAAATCTGGAAGACGCCGTCAGCAACGCCAGTACCGTTCTCGTCGCCATTCCCAGCAAGGCCTTTCGGGCGGTCATCCGGGAACACAGTGGCGCCTTTCACGAAGGTCAGATTGTAGTCAGCCTGACCAAGGGTATTGAAGAGCACGGCTTCAAGCTGATGAGCGAAGTTCTGGTGGAAGAAATTCCCCGGTGCCGGATCGGTGTGCTTGGCGGGCCAAACCTGGCCGGCGAAATTGTCAGCCGTGACCTGACCGCCACCACGATTGCAGCCAAAGATCCAGACGTTCGCCGGGAGCTGCAGGCGCTGCTGGGCTGCGAGTATTTCCGGGTTTATGCCAATGTGGATGTGTACGGCGTAGAGTTGGCGGGGGCACTCAAGAATATTTACGCGATAATCGCAGGGCTGGCATCCGCCAGAGACCTTGGCGAAAACGCCAAAGCCATGCTGATCACCCGTGGACTGGCCGAAATGAGCCGCTTTGCCGTCAGCCTTGGCGCCAACCCCATGACCTTTATGGGGCTTGCCGGGGTTGGGGACCTGATTGTGACCTGTACGTCTTCAAAAAGCCGTAATTACCGGGTTGGCCTTGCGCTCGGTAAGGGGCAGGCACTGGACGATGCGGTGGCAGAGCTGGGGCAGGTGGCTGAGGGCATCTACACGCTCAAGCTGGTCAAGGAAAAATCTGAGGCAATCGGCATCTATATGCCCCTGGTTCGTGGCCTTTACGAAATCATGTACGAAAACGCATCGATCAGCGCGGTCATCAACAGTCTGATGATGTCAGTGCAGAACTCCGACGTAGAGTTCATCCTGCCAAGAACCATCACTCAATGAATAGCACGGCAATCCGGAGGCTGTGGTGAAACTGATCATAATGCGGCACGGCGAGGCCGGATATCATTCGCTGGACAGGCAGCGGGAACTGACCGCACACGGTCGTCAGACCGTGGCGGCGGTAGCAGCCGAGATCGCTGAATCACCCTGGCGGCCTGTAATCATCTGGAGCAGCCCCCTTGTCCGGGCGCGCCAGACCGCAGCGATTGTGTCTGAAATCCTGAATTGCCCGGTTATTGAGAAAAGCTTTATCACTCCCGACGATGACCCCGGCCAGAGCCTTGATGCGCTGCTTGAGGCACAGGATTCGCCACTGATGATCGTTTCTCATATGCCTTTGGTTGGAAGTCTGGCAACCCTGTTCGTCGATGGTCACCGAAAGGGCATCCCGCTGATGACGGCCCAGGCCATTGTGCTGGATATGCCGGTAGTCGGTCCCGGCTGCGCAGATCTGAAAGCCCAGTTCCTTCCGTAAACTCTGTTATAAACTTACGAAGCCCGTCCGGGCGAATGGAACCCGATGTACAGTTTTCCTATTGAATACGTAGAGCCTGTTTTCAGACCTCCAAGCGAGGCAAAGTCACTCATTTTGCCCGTCACCAACGGCTGTTCCTGGAATAAATGTACATTCTGCGAGATGTACACCCAGCCCCAGAAGAAATTCCGGGCGCGCAAGCCTGATGAGGTGCAATCGGATATCGACCGTGCGTCCAGGAGTCTTGGCGGTGTTCGCCGCGTCTTTCTGGCCGATGGAGATGCCATGGTGCTGCCAACAAGGCGGTTGCTTGAGGTGCTCGGCCAACTCCGCGAGGCGTTTCCGGGGCTCGAGAGGGTATCCAGCTACTGTCTGCCGCGAAACCTGGCGAAAAAATCCGTCGAAGAGCTGACCCAGCTTCGCGAAGCGGGCCTGGAAATGCTCTATATAGGGATGGAATCCGGGGACGATGAAATCCTGCGCCGGATCAACAAGGGTGAAACCTGGGAATCCACGCGGTCCGCACTGCTTAAAATTCGTGAAGCGGGATTGACGAGCTCGGTTATGGTTCTGAACGGGCTGGGCGGCGAGACTCTTTCCCGCCAGCATGCCATCAACACCGCAACCTTGTGTAACGAAACCCAGCCGGACTATCTGTCCACCCTGGTGGTCAGCTTCCCACAGGGCGAAGAGCGTTTTCGTGAGGGTTTTGGCGCCGACTTTACGCAGCTGAACCAGCATAGCCTGTTCAAAGAGGTCCAGCTGTTTCTGGAACACCTTGAACTGGATAACACCATATTCCGCAGTGATCACGCTTCTAACTACCTGGTGCTCAAGGGCACCCTCGGTCGTGACAAGCAGCAATTGTTGAATGAAGTAAACCTGGCCATCACCAACCCTGGCGCTGTTCCGCTGCGGGAAGAGTGGATGCGCGGCCTTTAACGTAAGGACTGATACCCATGAGTCGGAAGCCCGAAGCCATAGCGGACCAGGTTCAGGCTGGTGCGCAGGCGAAAGCCAAACCACCTCTGGACCAGTGGAATCCGGAACTGTCCGGTGACATCGACATTGTGGTAAACCGCAAGGGCGAATGGTTGTATGAGGGCAAACCCATTGCCCGGGAAGCCATTGTGCGCCTGTTTGCAGGTATTCTGCGCAGGGAGGAAGACGGCCACTATTATCTGGTAACGCCTGTAGAGAAATGGCGTATTCAGGTAGAGGATACCCCGCTGCTGGCTCACAGCCTGACGGTGGAAGGTGAGGGCGACCAGCGCGTTCTGTCAGTGACGACCAGCGTCGGTGAGGTGTTGCAGATTGATGAAAATCACCCTCTACAGGTCGGCACCTATCCTGAAACCGGTGAGCCCAGGCCGGTCATACTGATGCCCCATGGGCTTGAAGCGCGCCTGGTAACCTCCGCCTATTACGATCTGGCTGGCCTCATTTCAGCCGGCGAGGCGGCTCAGGACGGGCCCTATGGGGTCTGGAGCCATGGAAATTTCTATCAAATTGCCTGATACGGTTGAAAACATTGGGCCCGCCCCCAATAACTCACGGTAGAAAACGCAGGACGACACTTGTTAAACTGTATTTTCACACTTGTTACCGAGCCTGGCTCTCTAACGAGGCCCGGTGGTCGTAAGTTCCTCTGTGCAGTCCGGCTGTTCGTGGTCACTTTCGATTACCCTAACATTCATTAAACAGTCATTGCGCAAGCAAGGAGATCACATGGCCCAACCTCGTGTTGTCACCATCCATTACACGCTCACCAACGACCAGGGAGAAGAGCTGGACTCCTCCCGTGTAGAAGGTCGCGAGCCACTGTCTTACGTGGAAGGTGCTCAAAACATCATCGGTGGACTTGAAAACGCCCTGAACGAGAAAGCCGCTGGCGATCAGGTAAAAGTATCCGTAGAGCCTGCTGAAGGCTACGGCGAAGTAAACGAAGAGCTGATTCAGCCGGTTCCGCTCTCTGCCTTTGAAGGCGTGGACACCATCGAACCAGGCATGCAGTTTCAGGCACAGACTCCGGGTGGCCCGCAGGTCGTTCGTGTCGTTGAAGTTGGCGATGAGGAAGTCAAGATTGATGCGAACCATCCTCTGGCTGGCCAGACGCTGCACTTCGACGTAGAAGTGGTTGAAGCTCGCGAAGCGACTGATGAAGAGCAAGAGCACGGTCACGCTCACTAAAGCTTTTCGTCAGGCATAAAAAAACGGCCCTCTCGAGGGCCGTTTTTTTTGTGTCCGATTCATGCGCGATTACATGTTCGGATAGTTCGGACCACCGCTACCTTCCGGCGTCACCCAGGTAATATTCTGGGACGGGTCCTTGATGTCACAAGTCTTGCAGTGCACGCAGTTCTGCGCGTTGATCTGAAAGTTAAGACCGCTGCCATCGTCTTTCTCTACCACTTCATACACGCCGGCCGGGCAGTAGCGCTGCGCAGGCTCATTGTACCTGGGCAAATTTTCCTCAAGCGGGATCGAAGGATCCTTGAGCTTAAGGTGAACCGGCTGGTCTTCCGCGTGGTTCGTGTTTGACATGAACACCGAAGACAAACGATCGAAGGTCAGATTGTTGTCGGGGCGTGGATACTCGATCTTTTTGGACTGTTCGGCTGTTTTCAGCGTCGCGTAGTCCGGCACCGTATCGTGGAAAGTGAACGGCAGGGTTCTGTGCAGAATGTTCTGCTCGAAGAACGCAATGGCGCCGCCAACGAAGTTGCCAAACTTGTGCATGCCCGGGCTGAAGTTGCGCTCATTGAACAGCTCTTTGTACAACCAGCTGTCCTTGAAACGGTCTTCAAAGCTGGTGATTTCTTCACCGGCTTTGCCTTCCTTCAGCGCCTCGAACACCGCTTCCGCACCCAGAATGCCGGATTTCATGGCGGTGTGAGAGCCCTTGATCTTGGAGCTGTTAAGGGTGCCGGCATCACAACCCAGCAGCAGGCCGCCAGGGAAGCTCATTTTCGGCAAAGAATTGAAGCCGCCTTTGGTGATAGCCCGTGCGCCATAGGAGACGCGCTTGCCACCTTCCAGGTGCTTCTTCACTTCCGGATGGGTTTTCAGGCGCTGGAATTCCTCAAACGGGCTCAGGTGCGGGTTGCTGTAGGACAGATCAGTGATCAGCCCGACATAGACCTGGCCGTTCTCCAGGTGATACAGGAAAGACCCGCCGGTAGAGCCACTTTCATTCAGCGGCCAGCCAGTGGTGTGCACCACCAGGCCCGGCTCGTGTTTGGCCGGATCGATATCCCAGAGTTCCTTGATGCCGATACCGTAGTGCTGCGGGTCCTTGCCTTCGTCCAGCTTGAAGTCGCTGATCAGGCGCTTGCCCAGGTGGCCTCGGCAGCCTTCAGTAAACAGAGTGTACTTGGCGCGCAGTTCCATGCCTGGCATGTAGCCGTCTTTTTCGGAACCGTCGCGGGCGACGCCCATGTCGCCGGTGATAATGCCTTTCACCTGACCGTCTTCAACAATGGTTTCAGACGCAGCAAACCCGGGATAGACTTCAACGCCTAACTGCTCGGCCTGCTCAGCCAGCCAGCGGCACAGATTACCCAGGCTGATAATGTAGTTGCCGTGGTTGTGCATGTTCTTCGGAACAAAGGCGTTAGGAATCTTGCTCGCCTTGTCCTGACCTTTCAGAAGAAAAATATCATCTCGGGTGACCGGCGTGTTCAGCGGCGCACCTTTTTCTTTCCAGTCGGGGAAAAGTTCATTGAGGGCAGTGGGTTCAAATACTGTACCCGCCAGAATGTGGGCTCCGATCTCGGAACCTTTTTCCACCACGCAAACGGCCAGTTCCTGCTCGGATTGCTGCGCCATTTGCATAATGCGACAGGCTGCAGAAAGGCCCGCCGGCCCACCGCCGACGATCAGAACATCAAATTCCATCGATTCGCGTTCCACGTTGGTCTCCTCAAATATTTCTATTTAATTTACTGAGCCGTATGATAGCGATTTCCAGCCCCATAAACGACCGCTTACGCCTGAAACTGCTCAATTTGTCTCTGTGAGAGGATACCGCAATTCAAAAATCAAACAAACGTTTGTTTGAAATTTGCCGCGCGCTTTGGCATTGTTTGGTCAGCAGGGCGTATAAAGGTTGTTCTATTGACCCCACTGACCTTTGTGGGCAGTATTATGTCGCCCTGACAGACAGCAGCCTGTGCATTGATGCTGTCCTCAAACGTAAACTCATCGTAGAAGAACGAGGAATCTATGAAGGTTCTGGTCGCCGTAAAACGAGTTATTGATTACAACGTTAAGGTTCGCGTCAAGCCCGACAACACCGGCGTGGATCTTGCCAACGTCAAAATGGCAATGAACCCTTTCTGTGAAATCGCAGTTGAAGAAGCGGTTCGCCTGAAAGAGAAAGGCGTTGCCAGTGAAATCGTCGTCGTTACGATTGGCCCCAAGGCCTGCCAGGAGCAGATTCGTACCGCCCTGGCCCTGGGCGCGGATCGTGGCATCCACATTGAAACCGACGAAGAGGTTCAGTCTCTTGAAGCGGCGAAACTGCTGAAGAGCGTTGTCGAGAAGGAAGAGCCCAAGCTGGTCATTCTTGGTAAACAGTCTATCGACTCCGACAACAACCAGACTGGCCAGATGCTGGCAGCACTGACCGGCATGGGGCAGGGCACCTTTGCATCCGAAGTGGTTGTTGAAGGCGAAAAAGTGCAGGTAACCCGGGAAATCGATGGTGGCCTGATGACCGTTGGCCTCAAGCTGCCAGCTGTTGTAACCACTGACCTGCGCCTGAACGAGCCGCGTTACGCTTCTTTGCCGAACATCATGAAAGCGAAGAAGAAGCCGCTGGATACCATGTCTCCGGCCGATCTCGGTGTTGAGATGACATCACGCCTGACGACCCTGAAGGTTGAGGCTCCGGCTTCCCGTAAGGCGGGCATCAAGGTAGCTGACGTAGCTGAGCTGGTCGACAAACTGAAGAACGAAGCGAAGGTGATCTGAATGAGCATCCTTGTAATTGCTGATCATGATAACAGCAGCCTCACGCAGTCCACGCTGAACGTGGTTGCCGCTGCAAAAGCCATCGGTGGTGACATCGACATCCTGGTTGCCGGCGAGAACTGTGGTTCGGTGGGCGAATCCGCCGCCAAGGCTGAAGGCGTTAATAAGGTACTGGTTGCCGATAACGCAGCTTACGGCCATTTTCTGGCCGAGAACCTGTCTGAACTGGTCGCCGAAGTTGGCAAAGGCTATAGCCATATTCTGGCCTCTGCGGGCACTACCGGTAAGGATTTCATGCCGCGTGTTGCTGCAATGCTGGACGTAGCACAGGTGTCGGACATAATGCGCGTTGAGTCTGACGATACGTTTGTGCGCCCGATCTATGCCGGTAACGCAATTGCCACGGTGAAAGCCAGCGACAGTATCAAAGTCATCACCGTTCGCCCGACGGCCTTTGATCCGGTTGCCGCAGAAGGTGGCTCTGCTTCCGTTGAAGCCCTTGACGTTGTTAAAGATGCAGGACTTTCCGAGTTTGTCGGTGAAGAACTGGCTAAATCTGACCGTCCTGATCTGACCAGCGCGGACATCGTTGTTTCCGGTGGTCGCGGCATGCAGAACGGCGAAAACTTCAAGATGTTGGAAAAAGTTGCTGATCAGCTGGGTGCAGCCATTGGCGCATCCCGTGCGGCCGTTGACGCAGGTTTCGTGCCGAACGATATGCAGGTCGGTCAGACCGGCAAGATTGTGGCACCACAGCTTTACATTGCAGTTGGCATTTCCGGCGCTATCCAGCACCTGGCCGGTATGGGTGACTCCAAGGTAATCGCTGCGATCAACAAGGACGAAGAAGCACCTATTTTCCAGGTTGCTGATTACGGCCTGGTTGCAGATCTGTTTGAAGCTGTACCTCAGCTTGAAGAAGAGCTGAAGAAGGTTCTTTAACCTTTGAGGCTTCGAGGAAGGCACCTTCGGGTGCCTTTTTTGTGGGCGACTGGTTACTTCCGGCTGTTTCGAGGCGATTTATCGGTCTGTGCGGGCCGGGTGCCGGGGCTGGGCCGGGTGGTTATTTGCTTTTCCTTGCGGCCGGTTATGAAGCTATCTGCCAGCAGGTGAAGCGCTTTGTTGGTGGTTCGCGCTGCGCGATAGATCTGCTGGCTGGTGTTATTGTGGGTCTCATGGGCGCGCCTGGCACTCTCGCGGAATTCGTGATCAGTGGCGAAATGGTCGATCAGGCTGAAGGTTGTGGTGGCAATCGCACGGTGCATTTTCTCAACCGCGGTGGTGCCATGTTTGACGGTGTCTTCCAGTAAGCGTGCCCGGTTGCGGGTTTCCATAAGATCCAGCCGGCTTTTCTGGATATGACTGTTTGCCGAGCGCTGGGCAGCGCGCAGATGAATCAGTGACCGCCGGTTCTTGAAATGGAGTGACCAAACCGCGGCAAGAAGGCAGGCGGTGACCAACATTAATCCGGAACTGATAAACAATAGAGCGTCCATGATTCTCCTAGCGGTATTCAAGTTGCATGGTGACAGCGATTTCCCGCTCTTCGAGCTCTTTCTCTAACTCTTTCATAACCTCTTGATAGACAAGTTTTGTTACCATCACGGGCAGTCTGTCAGCAAGCATTTTGGCAGAGCGGGATTCCCGTCGGGCAAGGGCAATCGGATCCAGAACCTTAAGCGTAATTAACAGCTCAGGATCGCTGGTATTATTCGGGCCGTGGCTTTCGTGCCTGACCTCTTCGATCAGCGCTTTCTGCTCACGAACCTGCCAGAATAGCCAGGCGCTGGTCACACAGAGAATAACGCTCAATAAGAGCAGCAGGATGATCAAGGGTAAACCTCCGTAAACGACGATGTTGCTTATAAACAGTGTGCTCGATTGTGCAGGCGAAACGATTGGCCGCTGCGACGTCATAAATTAACTTACAGGGAAACATAAATAAGGAAAATGAAATGATCGTGTTAAAGGCATTTATCAGCGGCTTACTGGCTACACTTATTTTTCACCAGGGCCTGTTTGCCGTATTTTACCTCGTTGGCATGGTGCCTTCCGCACCGTTTAATCTGACCCCGGTACCGCCGCTTGGCGTGCCTTCGGTGCTGTCTCTGGCCTTCTTCGGGGGGCTTTGGGGTATTGTGCTGTGGTTATTGCTTGGTAGGCTGAATGGGCTGTCGTTCTGGCTGAGCAATGTTATTGCCGGTGCCATCGGCCCGACCGCAGTTGCTATGCTGGTTGTGTTCCCGATGAAAGGTCTTGAAGTGTCTGCTCAGACCTGGACTGGCGGCCTGGTATTGAATGGTTTCTGGGGGTTCGGTGTTGCGCTGTTTATGGTGCTGATGGGCGCAAAAGCGACCAGAAAAGCCTGAATGCTTGATAGAAATTCGACAAAAAGGATCACGAATGAGTAATAAAACGGATACCACCTATGACATCGTAGTGTTTGGTGCGACAAGCTTTGTTGGCCAGATACTCACAGAATACCTGCTTAAAACCTACGGCACCGGCAAGGACGTGACGTGGGCTATAGCCGGTCGTTCCCAGAACAAACTGAACGCTCTGAAAGCCGATCTGGGAAAAGCGGGTACCAAACTGCCGGTGATCGTTGCGGATGCGTCTGACGAAGCCGCTCTGAAAGCCATGTGTGACCAGACCCGCGTTGTTATCTCTACAGTCGGGCCATACGCATTGTTTGGCGAACCCCTTGTCAAAGTCTGTGCTGAAACGGGCACGGACTACTGCGACCTGACTGGCGAAGTCCAGTGGATTCGCAAGATGGTCGACAAATACGAAGACGCGGCGAAAACATCGGGCGCGCGTATTGTTCACTGCTGCGGGTTTGATTCCATTCCGTCTGATATGGGCGTGTGGTTCCTGCAACAGCAGGCCGAAGGCACCTTTGGCGCACCCTGCCGCGATGTTCGCATGCGCGTAAAGGCTGCCAAAGGCGAGTTTTCTGGCGGCACTGTCGCCAGCATGGTGAACATTGCCAAAGAAGCAGCTGCAGACCCGGCGCTTCGCAAGGAATTGGCCAATCCGTTTTCCATCTCTCCGGCGGGTCACCGCTCTGAAGCCCGTCAGCCGAACCTGAAAGGTGCCGAGTACGATAAAGAGCTGGGCGTATGGCTGGCCCCGTTTGTCATGGGCGCAATCAACACTCGCATCGTGCATCGTTCAAACGCTCTTCAGAACGCCCGCTACGGCAAAGAGTTCACCTACGACGAAGCCATGATGGTGGGTCGTGGTTTACAGGGCCGACTGACCGCTTATGGAATTACCGGGGCGCTCGCAGGCTTCTTTACGGCTTCGGCCTTCAAGCCAAGCCGCTGGATGGTCGAGAAGTTTGTACCCAAACCCGGGGAAGGCCCCAGCCTTGAGGTACAGGAAAAAGGCTATTACGACCTGCGCTTTGTCGGCAAAACCGAAGATGGCAGAACCATCAAGACCAAAGTGGTCGGCGACCGCGACCCAGGTTATGGCTCAACCTGTAAAATGCTTGGTGAAGCAGGCATGTGCCTGGCGTTTGACGTGGCTGAAAAGCCAGGTGGAATCTGGACGCCAGCTTCCCTGATGGAAGACAAGCTGTTTGACCGCCTTACCAGCAAGGCGGGGCTGAGCTTCGAAGTGCTTGGAACCAGCTAGGGGTTCAGGTGATTCACGCGGTCGGTGCCCGGCAGGGCATCCGGCCCGCGAACCCGCTCAGTCGCTGCCTTAGCTCTGTTTGTTATATTGTTGATTCTAAACAAGCTTGGGGAAGCCAATGAGCTTTTACGAGGATCGGATACTGCCACACATCATAGACCGCGCCTGCTCCATGGGCCAGGTTATGAAACTGCGCAGCCAGGTTGTGCCCCACGCCAGGGGGCGGGTATTGGAAGTGGGCATGGGCTCCGCCATCAACATGGAATTCTACAACCCGGACCATGTCGACATGGTCTATGGCCTTGAGCCTTCAGACGGCATGCGCCGAAAAGCTCAGGGTAATCTCGCCCGGTCGCCCATCCATGTGGAATGGCTGGATTTGCCGGGAGAAAAAATCCCACTGGAAGACCAGTCCGTGGACACCGTACTGCTCACTTTCACCCTGTGCACCATCCCCGACTGGCATGCCGCTTTGCAGCAGATGTGGCGAGTACTGAAACCCGATGGTGAGCTCCTGTTTCTGGAACACGGCGAATCCCCCCACGACAATACTCGCAAATGGCAACACCGCATTACGCCGGGCTGGAGAAAGCTGGCCGGTGGCTGCCATCTGAACCGAAACATCGCCGACCTGATCCATCACGCAGGCTTCGACATTCTGGAGCTCGAGAACCTTTACATCCCCAAAGCGCCAAAAATTGCGGGGTATATCTACAAGGGAAGGGCGCGCAAGTCTGTGTAGGGTTCAGTCCATATCCGACTCGAATCCCAATTGCGTTACCGGGCAGAGCCTTATACAATCCTGCCCGCAATCTCCCTCCTATGCCCGGGTGGTGAAATTGGTAGACACTACAGACTTAAAATCTGTTGACCGTTAGGTCGTGCCGGTTCAAGTCCGGCCCCGGGCACCATCCTTCAGTTCTCTGCATTTTTTCCGTAGATTTCTCCAAAAAACGGAAAATTCAAGTTTCCTTGTCATTGACATTCTGTAAGATTCTGTAACAACGTATCTAAACCACACGGAAAAATAGCGTGACCGGGGCCAGTCAGCCGATGTCCGCTCGAACATGATGCACCTATTGGGAAAACGGATGATGAACAAAAGGATGAGTTGTAAAAGCCGCCTGCCCATCGGATTAGGGCTATTCTTTGCGTCTGCTTTGTCCTGGTCAGAAATCGTTTTTGACGGCACCACCGGGACAGCGGGTCCG
>Ga0136557_1001529_pt1 | contig 14628 bp, 13 predicted proteins | sample AntRauTorckE6832_FD_104796 | JGI IMG/M metagenome (GOLD analysis project Ga0136557, IMG submission 104796) | Saline lake microbial communities from Rauer Islands, Antarctica - Metagenome Torckler E6 #832 | ecosystem: Environmental > Aquatic > Non-marine Saline and Alkaline > Saline | place...
AAATCTGTTCTTCAAATTTCAGTGCCTCTTATTCCTCACGTTCTTGGAGGACTTGTTATAGCAATGAGTGACAGATTTTTTATTGAAAAGATGGTAAGTGTAGAAGCTGTTGGGTTATATGCTGTAGGGTATTCGTTTGGGATGATGCTTAGGCTTTTTACAGATGCTTTTATTAAAGCCTGGAGCCCATGGTTTTATAAAAATATTGCAGAACCTACAGAAAAAAAAAAAATTAAAATTGTAAAATACACTTATCTTTTTATTTTATGCTTGTTTGTTTTGACTGTATTAGTTGCTATTGTTGCCAATATTATTATGCCTTATTTTGTTGATGAAAAATTTTTAGGAGCAAGAATATATATATTCTGGATAGCTTTAGGTTACGCTGTTAGAGGGATATATCAAATTTTTTTTCCTTATCTTGTGCATATTAACCGTACTTCTTTTTTAGCAGTAAGTTCTGTTATAGCTGCTATTGTTAATTTGTTGCTTAATTATATCCTTATCAGTATTTACGGAGCTATTGGGGCCGCTTATGCTACCATTGGTGCTTTTGCAATAAGTGCTATTCTTGTTTTTTGGTATCAGCAGAAAAATTATTATATGCCATGGTTTATTAGGTGAGAAAATGAAACCAATTAGAGTAAAAAATTTAAATTTTATTTATAAAAAAGATCTTTTATAATAGAGCCAAGTTTTTTTTATAATGTTATTTCAAAGTAAAAAAAAACAAAATTTGGTTACGTAAAATATGATTTAACTTTTCAAAACTAATGCGATTTCAGTAAAAAAAAATTATTATAGTATTTGGTTAATAAGGAGATTAAATGTTAAATGTAATCAAAAAAATAGTTAAAAAGGTTCAGCAAATATATTTTACTAGGAGAATACAAAAAAAGTGTGGAAGTTACGTATTACCATTAAAAGTAAATGCTAAAAGTTATGTTACAAAAAAAACATTTTTGGGTAAAAATGTAAATTTTAATGGTATGAAAATTAGTGGAGGCGGTGAGGTTCATATTGGAGATAATTTTCATTCTGGAATACAATGCATGATGATCAGTCAAAATCATAATTATAATGGTACAAAAATTCCTTATGACAGCACTCATATATCTAAAGATATAATAATTGAAGATAATGTTTGGTTGGGGTCTAGAGTAATTGTGCTGGCAGGGGTTACTATTTGTGAGGGCGCTATTATACAAGCAGGAAGTGTCGTAGTAAATGATATACCTAAATATGCAATTGCCGGAGGACATCCTGCAAAAGTTTTTAGTACAAGAGATAAAGATCATTATGAAAAGTTAAAATGTGAAGGGAAGTTCCATTGAATAAACCAAAAAGCATAAAAGAACTGTGCGAATTTATTTGGTATCTTGAAGATAAATATGACTTATTAGACTTTGAGATTGATGGGGTAAAAGTATGGCAAAGTAATAGGATGAGAATTTATTATTCACTTGCTCAAAAACTTGAAATTTTAGAACAACCAAGGCCAAAATTGAAGTGGAATACTAAAATACTTTCAATACTACGGTTTATAAAGAATAGCATAAAAGATAACTACTTTACATTAAAACCCCATGATACTTTGATATTTTCTCATGCAAGAAGTGTTAAGGTCAATAAACATTATATTGATCCAAATACATATTATTTTATACAAGAACTAAAAGGTTTTAAAAATATCATAGAGTTTGAAAGTCCTTATTTAGGTAAACATAGAAAGGAAAGAGAAGATCACTCTCATTATATTGATTGGATAATACTTATCCAAAAAATATTAAAATTGATTTATCCACACCCAAAAAAAGATTACGAATTATTTTTCAAAATTGAAAATGAAATTAAACAAAATTATAAAATAGATTTTAATTTGGTCAATCTCATAAAAGCAAATTTAGTTGAATTCAAAATAGCTTATAAAATATATAGCAAATCTTTAGAAAAAATAAAACCCAATAAAATATATGTAGTTGTTGGATATGTTTTAGCTCCACTAATCAAAGCCGCCAAAAATAAGAATATAGAAACTATTGAATTGCAACACGGCACCTTTAGCCTTTATCATTTAGGTTACAGTTATCCTAATAGAAAACAAACTTTAGAGTACTTTCCTGATAAGTTTTATGTTTGGAGTGACTTTTGGAAAAAAATTATTCCTTTTCCAATAAAAAAGAATAAAATAATTGTTGATAAATTTAGGCATTTAGAAGCTGAGAAATTGAAGTTTAAGCAAGTAAAAAAAATAAATAATCAAGCAGTCGTAATATCGCAGGGTGCACTTGGTGAATCAATAGCAAGAAAACTACTGGAAAATTATGATATGTTTAAAAATTTTACTATTAAATATAAGTTACATCCAGGTGAATTTGATAGATGGTCACAATACCCATCTTTAAAAAAAATTAGTGAATACCCAAATGTTGAGATTATAAAAGATGAAGTTCATCTTTATGAGCTGTTTGCATCAAGTGTTGTTCAAGTTGGTGTTTTTTCAACAGCTCTATATGAAGGTTTAGAATTTAAATGTGATACAATTTTGTTAAACCTACCTGGTATTGAATATATGGATAGTTTCATAAAAAATCAAAATATTAAAGTTATTTAAGGAGGTAGGCTGATGAATATTTTACCTAATTTTATAATGCCTGGTACTGCTAAAGCTGGTACAAGCTTTTTGTTAAAATACTTAAGGCAACATCCAGATATATATTTACCCAAAAGTAATGAATTATATTTTCATTCTAATCTGAAAAATTTTAATGGACCTCATGATAGAAGCTCTGAAAAAAAACAAACATTAAGCCTAAAAAATTATATTGATAATTTTAAAATGCATACTGGGCAAAAGGTTATAGGTGAATTTGCCACTGATTACCTGTATGACTATAAAGAAAGTATAAAGAGTATCAAAAAAATATTAGGTGAGGACGTTAAAGTTATTATAATACTTCGCAATCCAATAGAGAGGACTTTCTCACAATACAAACATATGGTTAGCAAGTTTCATGAATCATTAAATTTCTGGGATGCTCTTTATGCTGAAGAGAAAAGAAAAAGACAAAAGTGGAGGTGGACTTATCAATATATACAAGTCAGTATGTATTATGAACAAGTCAAAGCCTATTTAAAAGCCTTCAATAATGTACATATTGTTATTTATGAAGATTTAAAAGTTAACCCTATAGTAACAATAAACAATATATATCGTTTTTTAGAAGTAGAGCAAGTTCATTTTGATAATATTACGGAAAAGGTAAATGTAAAGAAAGTTCACTCAAACAAATTATCTAGTCAAATTTATCGTTATCTTTCATTTTTAGAAAAAAAGTTATATAAAAAAACTTTTTTATCAGAAAAAATTTATTATTTGAATAATAAAAATTTATCATTAATTCATGAAGATAAATTAAAGCTTTATGAAATTTTTAAAAGTGAAATAGAAAAACTAGAGCAGTTACTAAATATTTCACTAGAACGGTGGAAAATAAAATGATTTTAAAGAGTTTACTATATTCAGCTGTTAAACCTTTACCGATCAATTTGGTTTATAATCAGTCTAGTCCAGTATTACTATATCATTCTATAGGTAAAGAAACTGATTTTAAAAGAAATATTGATCATATTGATCTTGATTTCTTAGAAAATCATATTAGAGAATTAAAAAAAAAATGGAAATTTGTATCTATTGATGAATATAGTCAAGCAAGTAGCAAAAAAGGATTGGCAAGTATAACTATTGATGATGGATATAAAAATATTATAAACGAAGCCATTTCTGTTTTTGAAAACTACAATATTCCAATTACAATTTTTATTAATTCAGCAACATTTAATGGTTATATTTTTTGGAGAGATAAAATCCGATATATAATACAGCATAATTTAGTGAAAGAGTTTATTAAACATTCAAAAAATCCAAAGTATAATAGTAAACATATAAATGATGAGATAGATACTTTTTTTAAAAAAAAGAACATCAGTTTAGCAAAAAGTCTTTGTTTTGATTCAAAAAAATATTTAATTAAGCACCCTTTGATTAGTTATGGGAATCATACAGTGCACCATTATGTGCTTTCGTCTTTGAATGGAGAACAACAGTTTGATGAGATATGTGAATGTCAGAACTATATTAAAAGTTATAATATTAATTTATCAAACATTTTTTCAATTCCTTTTGGAGGTAGAAATACATTTAATAAAATAACTGAAGATATTATCAAAGAGTTGGGTTTTAATGGTGTTCTTTTGAGTGAAAATAAGCTTAATAGGCAAGAAAGTTCTTTTTATATTGATAGGTTTATGCTGCGAGAATGTGGTGTTAACAAAATTATCAAATACTTATTTTTAAAGCAATTTTTAAAAAATAAGTTAAAATTTCTTTAATAATAACACATAAAAATGTCAATATAAACAGGTATTTTGAGTAAACGATATGATTTTTTTAGAAGTTTAGAAAATTTTTCTTTTATGAAAACAATTTAAATTTGTAGATTATATAAATGTCTCAAATTCCATTTTATTCAAAAAGTATCGAATTATTTAATTGATTAAAGGAACGTTAATTGTATATTTATATAAATAATTTAGTAATATTTTTGCTTTTTATTTTACCTTTAATATCTTCAGTATTAGGTGTATTTGCATACCTACCTTTAGTTTTATTTTTGTTTAGTTATATATTTATTGTATATTATTATAAAAGACATGTTTATTTAAGTGCTGAATTTTATAAAATTTTTATTTTATTGTTTTTCATGTTGCTTTATGCACTAGTAAGCCAAAGGTTAAATGTCATATTTTTTTCTTTTATGTCTATTCTCCATTTATTTTTCTCTTATTTTTTGATTTTTCAAGATAAAAAAAAAATATTAAAAATTTCTTTAAGTGTTTTAATATTATTTTATTTATTTGTAGCATATTCTGGTTTTACCATTGGGTGGTCACATCTTGATATGAATAATTATTTTCTAAATTCAAGTAGAAATGCTTTAGTTGCAATGGGGATTTTTTATCAGATTTTATACTCCGTAAATTTTTACAGAGTTTATGGAAATATGCCTCTTCTATCTCCTGTTTTGTTAACTGCTTTAGCTATTATTGCTATAGGACGAAGTGGTATAGCAATTTCTTTTTTAATAATTTTATTTTCAAACTTTATCAGATTTTATAACTCAAAAAAAAGTTTAAAAATTTTTTTATGTATTATAGGTGTCGGATGTACTGTTTATTTTTATAATTACTTGAAGGACTTGTTAGAAATCTTGGTTGGAGCTACAAAATTTTCAAGAGGATTTGAAACAGAGCGTATAGATTTGTTTTTGAGTTATTTAAATATTGTAGATTTTGAAATGTTTTTAATAGGTGTTAATCTCCAGGATACTATACCATTTTGTTATTTTGGAGGTAATCCTCACAATTCCTTCATACTAGGGCATTCATTTTACGGGCTTTTTTATATTTTATTTATTGTCTTTTTTCTTTTTGCTTCAACCTCTTCTGTTTTAATTTATAAATATACAATAGTGTACTATTTTTTGTTCTTAGTTTTTTTATTGCGATTAAATTTTGATATACTAGGTTTACCTGGTGTTTATGATTTCATCTTTTATTATGTTTTTCTACTTTTAACAATAAAAAAAGCAAAAAAACCAAGAGATATAATAAAAATATAGTGAAAAAAAGGATTAAAATGAAAATTGCTTACTTGTGTAATTTTGATACAAACGGATATGCTGGTAAAAATCGAGCAACACGGCAAAAACTTAAAGCGTTGAACAATCAAATTGATGATCTTGTTATTGTTAGTGCAAATTTTAAAAAATTAAAATTTTTAGAGCTTTTTTGTTTAGAACTAAAGGCAATTTATTTTATTTTAACAAATAAACCTGATGTATTTATTAGTAGAGGATTTGTTGGTTTTTTTGTTCAAAAAATAGCTAAATATAAGAAAATAATCACGGTAAGAGAAGTTCATGCAGATATTATATCTGAAATAAGCCAAACCAATAAATTTTGGATAGTAAAAAAACTTTTAATTCCTTTAGCACTATATGCACAAGAAGCAGATAGGCAAACAGATATACGAATATTTAATCATCCAGATTTATTGCATTGGTATAAAAGTAAGATTAAAGAAAATAATTGTGATTTTTTTGTTTACAATGGATTTGACTACGGAAGTAAAAGTAATCTTTTCAAAATTGAGGCAAGAAAAAAGTATAATTTAAGTGATGGGATAAAGTATTTAATTTTTACTGGTTCTGCTAGCTATTGGCATGGTGTAGACTATTTAGTTGAACTACAAAAAGAAATTAATAAATTAAATGAAAATATACAGATTGTCTGTGGTGGAGGTAAAGTCTCTGAAAAGTATGACCCTGATAGGGTATTAATTAATATCTCACCACTTGATGACAAAGGTTGTGCAGATCTTTTACAAGCAGGTGATGCTTGTATACTTCCTGTTAGGCAGTCAAGAGTAAGTCCAGGGAGTCCATTAAAACTTTATGATTATATTCTTCATGAAAAATTTGTTATTACGCAAGAAAATATCAATGGATACAGTGATGAAGTTGATAAATATGGATACGGAATGTTAGTTGATTTTAATAAACCTTATAATTCAGCTTTAAAAATTATAGAGAAATTAAAAATATTTAATGATGATGCGATTAAATTGAATATTGAACAATTTAGCTGGAATAATAGAATGGAAGATTGGTTAGAAGGCATTAAAATATCAAAAAATAGTTTTTTATAGTTTTGGTAGCCTAAAACTGACCCACTAAAGCATAAAATTGCAGCTGAAATTTGACCCACCCCAAAAAACTTCTGATACTCTAAAAATATTCAACCGACCAGATATCAGGAGAAAGGGGTATGATAACAGTGGACCAGTATGAATACATAAGAACAGCTTATAGAAATTACGATAAAAAAATCAGGGAAATTGCAAAAGAAGCCGGACATTCAAGAAATACAAGAAGAAAAGCTTTGGGAAACGAGTACATAGGATATTCAGAAAGACAAAATCAGCCTTACCCTGTGCTGGGACCTTATTTAAAAACAATAGACTACTGGCTTGAACAAGATAAAGACAAGCCCAAAAAACAACGTCATACAGGAACAAGAATCTGAGACCTTTGCAAAACAGCAAATATTTCAGATTTTAACACTCCAATAAAATTTTAACAAAACTAAGGAGCAGATTACATAAAAAACGACCTAATTTTACATAAACTGATCCCGATTTCAGCTTTGATTTGAGGCCTGAACCCTGAATTTTATCTTCAGGGCGCACCTCTTCTTCTTAGGCAGCAGATTTAGCCAGGATTTTTAATCCTTTTGCAATATTGTATGCGGCCTGTCGCATCCGACAGTCGAAACTGTTTTTTGCAATAGTAGTAAACCTGGCTCGTTGAGCACCGTCGTTAAGATGGCTGATACCAAAATACTGTTCAACTATATATCTGTATTTAGAAAGCCCTTTATTTCGGTCTTTTTCAACAGATGTAAGTTTAGCTGTAGTAGAATTTTTTTTCATAATTCCATCAGCAATTTTATTCATACTGAGAAAAGTTCTGTTGGGTTTTCCGGCATAACCCTTATCAGCATAAACTTTTATAATCGACTGCTTAGTGTGTCTGCTGTATAAAGTACAATACTGAAGATAATTGGTATCATTAACTGAAGCAGGGGTTAATGCAGAAGCAAGGATAAAACCGTGATTAACATCAACAGATGCATGCTCTTTGAGTCCATAGTGGGGTTTATCATTTTTTACAATCCAGTCTGATTCAAGGTCGCGGGAAAATTTTAAATGATTACCATTTTTATCTAGTTTTTCAGAATTTTCTTTATCGGTTCTTGCTTCTTTAATCTGATCTTTACTTAAAGGAGAAGACGCTGATTTAACAAGCCTTGCATCAACTGCAATACCTTCATTGATGGTAAGTCCCTGGCTTGCAAATTGACGAAGAATTTTAGAGTTGATTTGATCCATAGCTTCTTTTGAAAGGCTCTTTCTGAACCTTGAAAATGTTGTGTGATCAGGAGATGGTGTTTCAAATGAAAGTCTTAGAAATTTTTTAAAGGAAAGACTGTCATTTATCTGATTTTCAAGCTCAGGATCAGAACTGATTCTGAACCACTTTTGAAGAAGCAGGCATTTGTAAAGAAGCATTGGATGGTAAGCACCAGCACCTTCGCTGCTTGTACCCGGGATATAATGGCTTAAAAGAATAGACTCTATTTTTTTCCAGTTGATTGCTTTATCAAGCCTTTCCATTGTTTCAAGGCTTCTGTTATGTTTAAGAGTTTTATTAAGAGCAAGGTCACCAAATCCGAATGAAGATTGAGTATTTTTATATCCCTTGATTTTTTCTCTGTAAAAAGATTGATGATTTGGGTATTATATAGCACAAAATTAGAAAATATCAATAAAAATCAATATCTTGAGCGGGAAGTATGGGTTGTTTTTAGCAATTCAGAAAATTTTTATGTTGAGAAAATGGTGGAATTTTGAAAGTTATGCAAAGGTCTCGATTATAAAATTTCCTTGCGAGATATTATAAATATTTAAGTAAGAACAAAGATTATGCTTGGAAAAATATTATATTTTGTATCAGAAGACTGGTATTTTTGTTCACACAGAATACCAATTGCAAGAGATGTCAAGAAAAACGGCTTTGAAGTTGTTGTGGTAACAAATGTTGATAAACATGAAAAAATAATAATTGATGAAGGTTTCAGATTAATACCTATAAAATTGAATAGAAGAGGTAAGAATCCTTTAAAAGAGTTAAATATTATTTTTAACCTGATTAAAATTTATAAAAAGGAAAAGCCTGATATTGTTCATAATGTAGCTTTGAAACCAATTGTTTATGGTTCTATTGCAGCTTTGTTTGCTGCAAAATCTTATGTTGTGAATGCTTTTGCAGGTATGGGATATATTTTTACAGGTAATGATTTACGTCATACAGCTTTAAAAAAGTTTTTTTTGACTTTTTATAAGTTAATATTTTTAAGTCATAGAAGTATTGGCTTATTCCAGAATTCAGAAGATCAGACTTTTTTACTTGAAAATAATATCATATCTGCGAGAAAAAGTTTTCTTGTTAAAGGTTCTGGTGTTAATCTTCAAAAGTTTTCTTTTAAGAAAGAACCTGAAGATAGCTCTATAAAACTTGTTATAGCTTCAAGAATGCTTTGGGATAAGGGCATTGGTGAGTTAGTTGAAGCTTCTAAAATATTACATAAAAAAAATATTAAGTTTAAAACTATTTTGGTAGGACTCCCTGATCCTCATAATCCTGAATCAATAGACAGTGAAATTTTGGAAGAGTGGAACAAGTTGCCTTTTATAGAATATCTTGGATTTAGAAATGATGTTTCGGATATAATTACTAAGTCAAACATAGTAATTTTACCTTCATATAGGGAGGGGTTGCCAAAATTTTTATTGGAAGGCGCTGCTTGCGGAAGGGCTATTGTAACCACAGATGTTCCTGGGTGCAGAGACGTTGTTAGAAATAATGTTAATGGTTTTTTGGTTCAACCGAAAAATATACTTCAGCTTGCTGATGCTTTGGAAAAATTAATTAATGATAAAACATTAAGATTAAAGTTTGGTCAAGCCGGAAGAAAAATTGTAGAAAATGAATTCTCAGAAGAAATAGTAGTAGAAAAGACTTTGAATTTATATAAAATTTTGCTGAATAAATGAAAAAAAAACTTATTTTAACAGGTTCTAACGGGTTTATTGGTAGTTCTATTATAAAGAAGTTAAAAAACGATTATAATCTTTTTGGTGTAGATCTCGGAGAAAAGATTAATGATTCTGTAGATTTTGAACATTGCAATATCGACATTTCCAATTATTCATTTTGTAAAGAACTTATTGAGTTAAAAAAACCTGATATAATTATCCACTGCGCAGGAATAGCTCATCAAAAGCTAGGCGGTGCGGATAAGGTTACTTATTTCAAAGTAAACAGTGAAGCAACCTTAAATCTTGCTGATGCCGCAGCAAAAATAAATCCCGATGTTCATTTTATATTTTTGTCGTCCATTTCTGTTTACGGTGAAAACTTTTCTGATGATAAACCTGTTTTGGAAGAATCTGATTTAAATCCATCAAGTGATTATGCAAAAAGCAAGCTTGATGCTGAAATAAAGCTGATTGATTTATATAAAAATGATGTATTAAAAAAATTAGATATATTAAGGCTTGCTCCTGTTTACGATTCTGACTGGACCCTAAATCTTGATAAAAGAGTTTTTGGGCCTAAAGAGCTTTTTTATTTAAAATTTGGTAAGGGTAATCAAAAGCTTTCTGCGGTTTCAAGAAAAAATCTTGTTGATTTTATTGAATACAGAGTTAAAAATTCTGGTTCAGAAGAAGATTTTTTAAATATATTTAATGTGTGCGATCTTAATCCTTACTCATTTAAAGAAATAATTAATATTTTTAAAAAATCTGATTTAAAGCCTGAAAGACTTGTGATTAGATTGCCTTTGAGTTTAGTATGGCTTGCAACAAGACTTGCAGGATTTGTTATAAAAAGTAAAAGATCGTGGATATATTCCTGTTACGATAAGGTTGCCAAAGATCTTGTTTTTGATAATACTAAAATGCTTGAGACCAGTTTTAAGCCTGAAAAAAATTTAAAAGATATCTTTTTAAAATAATATGAAATATTCAATTTTATTTATTGTTCCATTTATTCTTAGTTTTTTCGGCTCATGGATTATAAAATCATATGGCCACAAACTAGGTATTGTAGATGTACCAAGTGAAAGAAGTTCACATGAAAGAATAATTCCAAAGGGCGGGGGTATTGGCATTTTATGTTCTTTTATTTTGAGTGGTATTTATTTTAATATTGCATTATATTTTATAATTCCTGCAGTATTTCTGTCGTTAATTAGTTTTTTCGGCGACAGAGTTGATATAAATCCAAAAATCAGGCTTATTGTTCAGTTTTTGTGCTGTTTTCTGTTTCTTTTTGGTCTTTATTTTTTATCAGAACCCGGAATAGTCAGTCTTATAACCATAATTCCTCTTGCAGTATTTATTGCAGGAACTGCAAATTTTTATAACTTTATGGATGGAATAAACGGAATAGCTGGTATTACAGGTTTTGTTGCTTTTCTTTTTCTTGGGATTTACGGTTATATAAATGAATTTCAAATAGATTATATTTATTTCAGCATTTGTATTTCCCTGTCTTGTCTTGGTTTTCTTCCTTTTAACATTCCCGGGGCAAAAGTTTTTATGGGTGATATTGGAAGTGTTTTACTCGGTTTTGTTTTTGCATGTTTTGCTGTTGTTTTTTCAACTTCTTTACTCGATTTTTTTTCTGTTTGCGGTTTTCTTTTTCTTTTTTATGCTGATGAACTTTCCACAATGTATGTTCGAATAAAAGACGGAGATTCTTTGAGTAAGCCTCATAGGAGGCATTTATATCAAATTTTTGCCAATGAGCTTGGTATAGATCACTGGAAGGTTTCGTGCTGTTTTGGATTTGTTCAGGCTGTGATCTCTTTTTTGATTATATTTATCAGGGATTATGGTTTTGGTTATGTTTTTGGTTTATATTTTGTTTTGTTTTGTTTTTTTGTTTTTATTAGTTTTGCTGTCAGGGGAAAGATTGAAAATGTTGAGGTTGGTTTTTGATTTTTATTGTTTTTGCCGCTAATTTCGCTGATTTACGCTAATGGGCTTTTTTCAAAAGCCTTGAAAACCTTTGGGATTGTCATATTTTTTTTATGATTGTTCTCTGGAATTTGATGATAGATTTATTTTTTGCCGCTAATTTCGATAATTTACGCTAATTGGGCTTTTTTCAAAGCCTTAAAAATTTTTGGGGATTATATATTTTTTGTTTTTTATGGTTGTTCTCGGGAATTTGATGATAGATTTATTTTTTTGCCGCTAATTTCGCTAATTTGCACTAATTGGGCTTTTTTCAAAAGCCTTAAAAATTTTTGGGGATGATATATTTTTTGTTTTTTATGATTATTCTCGGGAATTTGATGTTAGATTTATTTTTTTTGCCGCTAATTTTGTTAATTTGCGCTAATTGGCTTTTTTTCAAAAAGCCTTGGGAAACACCGTTTTGGAAATAGTTAAATATTTATTCTATTCTTTACAAAAATCAATATAAAGATAACTCTGATATGAACAAATTGCTTTACAAAGATCTGGTTTATGATGTTGTAGGGTGTGCTATGGATGTACATTCTGAGCTTGGTTCCGGATTTTTGGAGGCTGTATACGAAGAAGCTTTGTGCATAGTTCTTGAAAAGAAGAATATACCTTTTGAATTACAAAAGAGGTTGAAGATTAAATTTCAGGGTGAGTTTTTAAAATCTGAATATGTAGCTGATCTGGTTGTTTACAATAAAATTATTGTTGAGTTGAAAGCTGTTTCAAATTTAAAGGATGTATATACGGCTCAGGTTTTGAATTATCTTAAAGCTACTGGTTTGAATGTTGGATTGTTGATTAATTTTGGGGGAGACAGTCTTTTTTGGAAAAGGTATGCTTTGAGCCATTAATGATTTGCTTGACGCTAATTTCGCTAATTAACGCTAATTGAGCTTTTTTCAAAAGCCTTGAAAACCTTTTGGGGTTGTAAATGTTTTGTTTTTAGGGTTGCTGGCGGGATTTTTTGATAATGCATTCTTTTTTTTGCCTCTAATTTCGATAATTTACGCTAATTGGGCTTTTTTCAAAAAGCCTTGGAAAACCTGCGTCAGTTGAGTTCTAAAATATTATTAATACGCCGTCCTTTCAGGACTATGAATCAGAAATGATCATACCGGTGGTTAAAACCACCGGCTATATGACATTTCCCTTTCAGGGAAAATCCGTAATATTAATGCTGGGGGCTTTTTCCAAAAAATCTATTATTAGCGTTTTTGGGCTCGTTTTCAAGCTGCTGCTTGGGAATGTAAATATCTGTAAATATAGCAAATAAAGATTCTCGAGTTGGAGCTTGGAAACCAGCAAGAAGTTTTGAAGATGATGGTTCAAAATAAAGGGAATATGGCCATGACTATAGCTGAAAAGTTGCGACAGGAAGGCAAGCTCTGGAAGGTGTAGAGTAAGTTTTAGATTCAGTTCAGTTGTGGATACCCGGATGGTCTTATGTTTTTTATGTTAGAATAAAAGAAAAGGTTTATAAAATGCAACTACCGGTTCATGCTGTTTGGATAGGAGGTCAATTACCCCTTTTAGGTTTTGTTTGTATAGATGATTGGAGAAAACAAGGGTTTGATTTTAAGCTCTGGACAGATTCAGATCCACAAATTCAGGAATGGATTAAAAACTGCAGATTTGCAGAGGAATGTTATAAAAAGAAACTTTATGCCTTTGTTACTGATTATTTAAGACTTAAAATTTTACAGGAATTCGGAGGGTTGTATCTGGATACTGATGTGACTATACAAAATGATCCTGGTCCTCTTTTTAAAAATATTGATTTTTCAGTTGGGTATGAAACTGATGAGTATGTGGGCAATGCAATAATTTTTGCAAAAAAGAATTCAAAAATTATTGCAAGGCTTATAGATTTTTATGAAAATGATATCTGGAGTTCCTCTTTATATATGGGCCCGCAAATTCTTACCCATATATTGATTGAAGAACAGTTTAAATCTGTAGAAAATTGCAAAATATATCCTTATGGCTATTTCTATAATTTCAGCAGAGAAAATAAATCTTTTGAAACATCGGAAAAGACTTATTTTACACACTGGTTTCAGCATTCATGGAAAAAATCGGATAAGTTGATTTTTTTGAAATCAAAGCATTTAGGGTTATTAGGTAAGATATATGTATGGCAAAAGTATTTTTTCAGAATCTAAACTTTTATTTTTCAGAAGAAAATTTAAAGCTGTATATCATTCCAAGGTAAATACTGAGTATAATTTCACCATTTTTTGCAAAGAAAAATGATTCAAAATTATTTACAGTCATCCAGTAAACTGTAAATATCAAACCAAGAGTTTTATACCCGTCAATATCTTTTCTACTCGATTTCAAAAGCAGGATAACCGGATATATCATTACAAAATATATCAGTGCTGATCCAAGTATTCCATAATGAACCAACATTTCTATATGCGAATTATGAAGATGGGTAAAATCTCTTTTTATTCTTTTTGGTAGATTTTTTGACTGAGAAATAACCAAAGCTCTGCTGTCATAACCGCTTCCAAGCAATGGGCGGGCCTTTATCCAGGTTACAGCTTCCTTCCACAAATTCAACCTTATTCCTGCGCTACCGCTTGCTTTGATCTGATCAAAGTTAAGCATTAGAATATTTTTAATCGCGTTTTTTTCATTATGAATTCGTTTTTCCACTATATCTATTTTTGTAAATGCAAAAACAGCTAATAGTATAAATAAATAGATTAAAATAAATTTTTTCTTGGTTATTGGTCTTGCAGCAAAGGAATTATAAATAAAAGGTATAAAAACAATACTCGAAAGTATTAATGCAAGCCATACCTGCCGGGATTGTGTAATGATTGTAATTACAAGAAAAAATACACAAAGTGCTGCTGTTGAAAATAATAATGCTAAAGAAACTGCAGAAGGTTTATTAA
>Ga0136557_1001534_pt1 | contig 14607 bp, 12 predicted proteins | sample AntRauTorckE6832_FD_104796 | JGI IMG/M metagenome (GOLD analysis project Ga0136557, IMG submission 104796) | Saline lake microbial communities from Rauer Islands, Antarctica - Metagenome Torckler E6 #832 | ecosystem: Environmental > Aquatic > Non-marine Saline and Alkaline > Saline | place...
AACTGTTAACCAATACGACCCCGTGGGCCAAGCAGCGACTGAAGCACAACGGCGGGTTCGTCGCCGGTCATGACTTTAGCCGGGCTTACGCCGGCGGTCCTGAAGCATTCTTTCAGCAGTGCCTCGTGGTGGGCCACTTTCGCGGCGTACGCTCGCTGGAATTTCGGGTTGCTGCCATCGAACCAGACTGGTCCGTCTTCTCCGGCAATGGCAAATCGCCCGCTGTCCGGTAGTTTCAGTTCCAGTGGGTCGATAATCTGCAATGCGCTGACGGTATTATGTTTTGCCAATGCTCCAAGCAGGCGCGAGGTGTCGTCACTTACGTGCATGAAATCGCTGATGACAAAAATTCGGCTGCCAGTGTGTGCGACACGTCTTGCCTCACTCAGGGCAGTATCCAGATCTGCTCTCGGCTGGTTTGAGGATACTGTCTCTTTGTCCTGACCGCGGATGCGCTGAAGGGTCGCAAGAGTGTCCAGCAACTGCAGCACCGATTTTTTACGACGGGCCGGTCGCTGGACCGTCAGGCTCTGGCCATCGAATACGATGCCGCCCACCTGATCGCCGGCCCAGAGCGCCAACCACGCCAGTATTGCCGCCAGTTGCGCACAGCGAACCTGTTTGTAAGCGCCCGTGCTGGCGAAAAACAGCGATGGCCCCAGATCACACAGCAGCAGAACCGGCCGCTCCCGCTCTTCCTCATATAATTTGGTGTGCGGCGACTGACGCCGTGCCGTAACGCGCCAGTCGATGCTGCGAATGTCGTCCCCCGGCTGATACTGGCGTACCTCGGCAAAGGCCATGCCCCGGCCACGCTGGGGGGATCGCTGAAGCCCCGCCTGGCGGGACCGTACCTGCTTTGCTGCAGGCAGCTTCAGGGCACGTGCATCCGCCTGCAGTCGGATTAACTGCGGCAGTGCAATGTGCGTGACGGGCTCTGCGGGGCTGATGTTCACGGTGGTCAGGCGGTTACCGGAACGTTTTCGAGCAGGCGCCTGATGACCGCGTCTGCTGTCATGCCCTCTGCTTCTGCTTCGAAGGTCAGAAGAATCCTGTGCCTGAGGACGTCGAAGGCGATGGTGCGAACGTCATCCGGGCTTACATAGTCGCGGCCGTCGAGCCAGGCATAGGCGCGGGCGCAGCGATCGAGAGCGATGGTGCCCCGGGGGCTGGCGCCAAAGGCCGTCCATCGGTTCAGCTCAGGGTCCACGGACGCCGGCGATCGGGTCGCCAGTACCAGGGCCAAAAGATATTGCTCGACAGTGTCAGACATATAGATATCCGACACTTCATTGCGAGCCTCGAATATCTGGTCTGCCGTTACTCTGGTTTCTGCCTCGATCTGACCTCGACGGAAGTCATTTCTGGCCAGGTGCAGAATGGCTTTTTCCGCCTCCGCCGAGGGATAGCCAATCACCACGTGCATCAGGAATCGGTCAAGCTGGGCTTCTGGCAGCGGATAGGTGCCTTCCTGCTCGATGGGATTCTGGGTTGCCATGACCATGAACAGCCGATCAAGCGGGAAGGTTTGCATGCCCACGCTGACCTGCCGCTCGCCCATGGCCTCCAGCAGGGCTGACTGAACTTTCGCCGGAGCCCGGTTAATTTCGTCGGCCAACACAAGGTTGTGAAAGATGGGCCCGCGCTGGAATTCAAACTGGCCTGTCTCCGCGCGGTAGATCTCACTGCCGGTGACATCGGAAGGGAGCAGGTCCGGTGTGAACTGGATGCGATGGAAATCGCCCTCGATATGATCAGCCAGAGCCTTGATGGCGGTCGTCTTTGCAAGACCGGGCGCGCCCTCGACCAGCAGATGACCATCTGCCAGCAAAGCGATCAGAAGACGGTCTACGAGCTTTTCCTGGCCGATTATCCTTTTCGCTAACTGAGTTCTCAGGTCGCCGAACGTATCCTGTAATGCCATGGGTGATGCTCACTCCGGTTCAGAAAAGGTTCACGTAAGTAGATGCCGCAGTTTTCGCATCTATGCAGCAAAAATCAAGGGTTTGACTATCCTTATGTGACGACCTGATGGTTACGCTTATTTCACATTTTCAGAGGTTGACTATGAATGCGCTGACGATTGCCAGCAAGGATCAGTTTTTTGAACAGCTGGCTGATGCTTTCGCAGAGAAAATTGCGAAGACAGAAGCGAAAAAAATCACGGACTTCGCCAAGCAGCACTTCGCCCACATTCCTCTTGAAGAATTGGCCAACCGACGATTTTCCGACACTTATGGCAGTATTCTCTCGGCGTGGCAGTTCCTTCAAAAGCGCGAGCAGTATGAATCGCCGGTATCGGTTTTCAACCCTGACCTTGAAAGTGATGGCTGGCAGTCGACCCATACTGTTATTTTTATCCTGCACCCGAACATGCCGTTTATCATTGATTCCCTGCGAATCGCCATTAACCAGCGGGAAATCGGCACCCACTCCATCCAGCATTCGGTCCTTCAGGTTCAGCGCGACAGCGATGGCAAAATGGTCAATGTGTATCCGCCGAAAAAGAAGACCAGTGACACCCGTTACGAAGCTTTTATTGCCCTGGAAATTGATCGCCACAGTAATATGGATGATCTGCGGGAGCTGGAGGAGGTCTTCCAGACCATTCTTCATGAAGTGCGAATCGCGGTTAACGACTTCCCGATAGTGACCGAAAAGGTCAACCAGATCAGTAAAGAGCTGGACAGCACCGCAGCCTGCATCGATGACGATGACAAACAGGAGGCCAAGGCCTTTCTGGAATGGTTGGTCAAAGACCATTTCACCTTTCTTGGCTACGACGAGTATGACTTCGTCAAAGACAAGAAAGGTATGGTGGTGCGCAGGGTCGAGAACTCCGAGCTCGGCATTCTGAGGGTGAACAACGAGCGGCCCGATATGGTCCGCCTTAATGAGCTGCCCCAGCGTACCCGGCATGAAATGACGCGCACCGACGATATCTTCATCTTTGCCAAGTCAGCCCAGCGCTCCCGTGTACACAGACCGGCGTACCCGGACTACATTGCTGTCAAGAAGTTCGACAGCAAGGGTGAAGTGGTTGGAGAGCGGCGTTTCCTGGGTCTCTATACCTCCAGGGTATATAACGAGCGCCCCGATGAAATTCCGCTGCTGCGGAAAAAATTTCAGAACGTTATGCGCCGTTCCGGATTTATGCGGGATGACTACGCCGGCAAGGAACTGGATCAGATTCTGACGGTATATCCGCGGGATGAGCTGTTTGAAATCGAGCCCTCTGATCTGCTCGCGGTGGCCAAAAACATCCTGTACATCCAGGAGCGCCGCCGTATTGAGCTGTTCATGCGTGAGGACGTCTATGGCCAGTTTGTGACCTGCCTGGCTTTTTTTCCACGGGATATCTACAACACGGAGCTGCGGCTTAAAGTCGAGCAGGTGCTTATTGAAACCCTGGATGCAGAAGATGTCGAGTTTGTTACGCATTTCTCTGAGTCAGTGCTGGCCCGGGTTCAGTTCACCATCCGGGTTCCTCAGGTGGAGAATCGTCAGATTCCCTTTCAGGAAATCCGTAAAAAAGTCATTGCCCTCGCGCAATCCTGGCGTGATGGCCTGCTGGAGGCCCTGAACGAGTCCTACGGCGAAGAGCCGGGCAACGAAATGTACCGGCTCTATGCGTCGTCGTTTCCTGCCAGCTACAAGGATATGTTCTCACCTCGTCGGGCGGCGATAGATCTCGAGCACATTGCCAAAAGCGCGACGGAAAAGACACTCTCAATAAGTTTCTATCGGGCGCTGGAAGAAGATGAGAGCACGCTTCATTTCAAGCTGTTTTTCCCGGACGTTACCCTGCCGCTGTCAGATGTCATGCCGATTTTCGACAACCTGGGGTTCCGGGTAATCGGTGAGCATCCCTTCGAAGTAAAGGATCGCCGGGGGGCCATCGTCTGGATTCATGACTTTACGCTTCAGACAACGGGCGGAACCGTGGTGGATATTCATCGGATTCGCCCGATTTTCGAAGATCTGTTCAGTCGCGTCTGGTACGGCGATGCGGAAAACGATGCCTTCAACCGGCTGCTGTTATCTTCCTATATGAGTTGGCGTCAAATCGCGCTGTTGCGAACCTTTGCCCGTTACATGCGACAGATCCGGGTGTCGAACAGTCAGACTTTTATATCCAATACTCTGGTCAATCACGTGGACCTTGCCCGGTTGCTGCTGGAATTCTTTGAGGTTCGCTTCAATCCTGAGCGGTATCAGAGCCCGGGCAAGAGTAAAGCGGCTCAGCAAAAGCTGGAAATTGAATTCAATGCTGGTCTTGATAGCGTTGAAAACCTGAGCGAGGACAGGGTGTTGCGGCTGTTTATCGAGTTGATGCAGGCTACGCTGCGCACCAACTACTACCAGCCGGATGCGGAAGGTAATACCAAACCCTATATCAGTGTGAAGTTTAATCCCCACATGATTCCGGATGTACCCTTACCATTGCCCATGTTCGAAATCTTTGTGTACTCGCCGCGAGTTGAAGGTGTCCACCTTCGGGGTGGCAAGGTTGCAAGGGGCGGCTTGCGCTGGTCCGACCGGTTTGAGGACTATCGCACCGAAATTCTGGGTCTGGTCAAAGCCCAGCAGGTAAAAAACGCGGTTATCGTGCCGGTGGGCGCCAAGGGCGGTTTTGTGGCCAAGCGCCTGCCCGACATATCGGATCGTGAGGCCTTCCAGGCAGAGGGTATCGCGGCCTATAAAACCTTCATCCGCGGGCTTCTGGATATCACCGATAATCTCGTTGAAGCCGGGATTAAACCACCGGAAGCCGTGGTGCGTCACGACGAGGATGACCATTATCTGGTGGTCGCTGCCGATAAAGGCACAGCCACCTTCTCGGATATTGCCAACGGTCTGGCGGCAGACTATGACTTCTGGATGGGGGATGCGTTTGCCTCTGGCGGTAGTAATGGTTACGACCACAAGAAAATGGGCATTACTGCCCGCGGTGCCTGGGTAGCGGTGGAACGGCATTTCCGCGAACTGGGCATAAACCCGGCGCTGGACGAATTTACCGCCATCGGCATTGGCGATATGGCCGGCGATGTATTTGGTAATGGCTTGCTATCGTCTGAAAAGACGAAGCTTGTTGCAGCCTTCAATCACATGCATATATTTATCGATCCGTCGCCTGATCCGGCGGCCAGCTTTAAAGAGCGTCAGCGGCTGTTCGCGCTGCCCAGGTCTTCGTGGACAGACTACGATGCCAAACTGATTTCCAAGGGCGGGGGTATTTTCAACCGCAGTGCCAAGTCCATACCGGTCAGTGCCGAAATGAAGAAGCTGCTGGGTATCAAGTCGGACCGGGTTCCGCCTAACATGCTGATCAGCCATATCCTGAAATCCCAGGTGGACCTGCTTTGGTTCGGCGGTATCGGCACTTACGTGAAAGCCAATACCGAATCCCACAGTGATGTCGGCGACAAGGCCAACGATGCACTGCGTGTGAACGGTTCCGAGCTGCGCTGCAAGATTATCGGCGAGGGCGGCAATCTGGGCATGACTCAGCTTGGCCGCATCGACTTTGCTTTACGCGGTGGTCGCTTGAACACTGACTTTATCGACAATTCAGGTGGCGTGGATTGCTCCGATCACGAAGTAAACATGAAGATTCTGCTGAACCAGGCGGTTGCGATGGGCGACCTGACGGACAAGCAGCGAAATCAGATGCTGGTAGAAATGACCGACGATGTCGCCGGCCTGGTTCTGAAAAATAGCTATCGGCAGGTCCAGGCGATAAGCATCGCCAGTGTGGGTGCGGCTATTCGGATGGAGGAATATCGCCGGCTGATGAACAATATGGAGAGCGAAGGCAAACTCAATCGCAGCCTTGAGTTTCTGCCGGACGACGAGACGCTCACCGAACGCAAACTCGAGAAGAAAGGCCTGACCCGGCCCGAGCTCTCCGTGCTGATCTCCTACGTGAAGGGCGACCTGAAACAGACGCTGATCAACAGCACTTTGCCGGACGACCCGCTGCTGGCCAGCGAGATGTACAAGGTGTTTCCCCAGGATCTGACCCGCAAGTTCTCAAAAGAGCTTGGCGAGCATCAGTTGCGCCGTGAAATTATCGCAACCCAGATCGCGAATGACATGGTTAACCACATGGGTATTACCTTTGTGGAGCGGCTGAAGCAGTCCACCGGGGCCGATGCGGCCTCTGTGGCGCTGGCCTGGATTATCGCCCGGGATGTGTTCCGCCTGGATACCTGGTGGGACAAGATCGAGTACCTGGATTACTTTATCCCCGCCAAGCTCCAGATTGAACTGATGAACGATCTGATGCGTCTGATTCGCCGTGCTGTGCGCTGGCTGCTGCGAAATCGCCGGGCCGAGCTCAGCATTCAGAGCCACATGGAGCGCTTTGCAGACAACGTGTGGATGATTACCTCTGATCTGCCAGAGTACCTGGGAGATCGGGCGCGCGAAGAATGGAAGAAACGTCACGACGAGCTGGTTGCCGCGGGTCTTCCGGAAGATCTGGCATCGGTGGTCTCGGGAACCAACTATCTTTATTCTTCGCTGGGGATCATTGAAGCCCATGAGGCAACCGGCATGCCGTTGAAAACCGTGGCTAACCTGTATTATGACCTTGGCGACAAGTTGGATCTGAACTGGTTCGCCAATGCTATCGCAAACCTGGTACCGGCTTCACATTGGCAGGCGCTGGCGAGGGAAAGCTTCCGTGAGGATCTGGACTGGCAGCAGCGTGCCCTGACCACCGGTGTGCTGCGCATAGCGGGCAAACCAGCCGACGTCAGTGTCTGCGTTGAAGGCTGGATGCAGCGTCATGCGGCGCTGATACAGCGATGGGAATCCATGCTCAATGAACTCAAAGGCGTCCGTGAACCCGAATACGCCATGTTCTCTGTGGCATTGCGAGAGCTACTGGACCTGGCACAGACCACGATGCACACCCAGCATGATGACGTGGTTAACCTGGCCCAATAGCCTTTGCGCTGCGGCATTGATTGCGGTTCAATGCCGCCGGGCTTCAATAATCTGTCAGTGTTAGACCAAGAGGGACGTTAAATGGGGCAACTGGACACCTTGCTGGCCAAAAACAGAGCCTGGGCGGCAGGCATCAAGGAACAGAATCCGGATTTTTTCAGGAAACTTTCCGATCAACAGGCCCCGGAGTATCTCTGGATCGGCTGCGCGGACAGCCGTGTGCCGGCAAATCAGATCGTTGATCTGATGCCGGGTGAGCTGTTTGTGCACCGCAATGTTGCCAACGTGGTGGTTCATACCGATTTTAACTGCCTGTCCGTCCTCCAGTTTGCGGTTGATGTTCTGAAGGTGAAGCATGTACTGGTTGTCGGGCACTATGGCTGCGGGGGCGTCAAGGCGGCGCTTCACAATGAAGGTTTCGGTCTGATTGCCAACTGGTTGCGCCACGTTCAGGACGTCAGGGATAAGTATCAGGATGTGCTGGACAGCATTGACGGAGAGCAGGATAGGGTAGATCGCCTGTGCGAACTGAATGTGGTCGAGCAGGTGACCCATGTCTGTCAGAATAATATTGTTCAGGAGGCCTGGCGGCGGGGCCAGGCGTTGACTGTTCACGGTTTTGTTTATGACCTGAAGGATGGCCTGCTTCGGGATATGGGTCTGCATATTGGCTCTGACGATGAAAAGGATGCCATCAAGCAGACCAGTGTTAATGAGCTGGTATTACGGCCGGTCCGATCGGGGCGTCAAAAAAATAGCGGCGCTTAAACGGTAAAGATGCGTCAAAAATTCGTGACGAGCGTCACCTGTTGACCCTGAGTGTCATCACATTAAATGGTTCTGCCGGTTGTTACACTGCAGGTGTTGTAACTCAGGAGAAGAATCATGAGAGAGATGATGCAAAAAGCTCTGAGCGCCATCAACGCGCGCAAAGAGACAAAGATATCAGGCAGTAGAAGCCGGTATTCGGGCACCCGTCGGTCACAACCGGTATCCTCCGACGATTGGGGCATGTCTCCGGAAGAGGCGTTGAAGGCCACCATGGTCTCGGGTTACAAGTAAAACATTCGCTTTGCGTCGCCAACCTGCAACAGAACCCTGGCGACGCATTTCCTTTTCCTTTCGCTTTCCTTCAGTTTAAAGTAGCGCCCGCTCTGTCCCGGTTTTCCCTGAAGGTGCTTCAATCCATGTCTGCCATGCCCAATTCTCATCAGGCTCTGCTGAAAAATCGCGATCGTCTGTCGGGCCGCCTGGCTTTGATTGGCCCGACTGATCCGGGGCTGCTCCGGGAGATTGCCGACGGCGGGCTGGTGTTAACTGAAAACAGGGGCATTTTTGAGCTCCTGCAACCTCACGATTCGTGGACCATCGCTTTCGGATATGACGACCCGGCATTGACACCCGCCTGTGCGGACACGGTTGTGTTATTTCTGCCCAAATCACGCGCTGAACTGTCACTGCGCCTTTCTCTGGCGCTTTCGTTGGTGAAAGAGGGCGGCCGGGTGGTGCTGGTGGGCGAGAAAAAAGAAGGGATTGCGGGTGCTGTGCGGCAACTGCGAGAGCGTTTGCCGCAGTCGGAAAAGATAGACAGTGTGCGCCATTGTCAGATCTGGCAGGCGGACACGCACTCGCCATCTGCGGATTTCCGGCTGTCAGACTGGCTGCAGTGGCATGGCGTGGAGCGTGGCGGCGTTACCATTGATGTTGCCGCTTTACCCGGGATTTTCAGTGACGGCGAGCTGGATGCCGGAACCGCTATGATGCTCGATACACTGGTCCAGACTCCGCTGGACAAGGGGAAAACGCTCGATTTTGCCTGCGGGGCCGGCGTGATTGGCGCCTGGTGGCAACGTTTTCAGACACAGCGGGGCGAGTCCGTTTTGCCGGTGGACGGGGTAGATGTTCAGTTCCAGGCTTTGGCCTGTGCCCGGGCAACTTACGACCGGGCGGGACTTGACGGGAAAATCACAGCGTCTGATGGTCTTTCATCCGTTGAGGGTCAGTACCAGTCAGTGGTGAGCAACCCGCCGTTTCATACCGGCATAAGCACCGATACCTCAGTATCCGAACAGTTTCTGCAGGGCATCAGAAATCATCTGGTGAAAGGCGGTGAGCTGCGGCTGGTCGCTAACCGGTTTTTGCCCTATCAGGCGCTGATTCGCCAACATGTCGGGCCGGTGAAGATTCTTGCGGAAGACCGCAAATTCATTGTCTGGTCTGCCAGGAAAGCCTGATTGGTGCGCAAAAAAAAGCCCCTGGGGTAAGGGGCAAAGGGTTTGTGTCCCGAACAAAGGACCAAACGAAAGGGAAACTGGAAACGGTTACTGGTCGACCGATGCCTTGCCTTCAACCGGTTTTCGGTTGGTCAGCTCACGCAGTTGACCAAACAGCCGCCGCGCTTCGGATTCTGCGCGCTCTTTTGCCTCGGTGAACCGGGGGGCAACATCTGTCTGGAAGGTCTGGCCCGCCTTGTCATAGGCGTAGGCGGTCAGCATGTTGGCGTCCCACCAGAGCTTCTTGCGCAGATCATAGGTGGCCATGTCCAGATTCAGGCTGAAATCACGGAAGGTCGGGTTCTTGGCCCGGATCTGCGTGACGACTTCCTTTAAAGAGCGCTCTTCATCGACAGAAACGCCCAGATCCTTCAGGACCTTGCGGAGCTCGCCGGATGCCCGGTCAAATTGTGGTCGAACTTGACTCTGGTAACGCTTCTTCAGGGAGTCCGGAATCATAAGGCGCCTCTTGATGTCGTTCTGATTGCATGGATCTGAAAATCAGTAATCGCTAGGTTAGAGTTAATTTCTAGAATAATCAGCCTAGAATGTCGCCTGACCTTCCATACTCCGAAAAAAGTGACAATCTGAATACCATGGCAGATGAACCCCTGCAGATTAATGGCGAAGCACTCTGTGTTCACAGGCCGGGAAGGCACACCCGTGGGTTACGGGGCTGGGATGCCGCCGATGAATTGTTGCTGATGCAGGGGCTGGAGCACCTTCAGGACCGGCAAAATCTTCGGATTCTGATTGTTGACGATCAGTTCGGCGCACTGTCACTGGGGCTCAGTAAGTTTTCGCCAACCATGCTGGCAGACAGCGCAACGCTGGCTGCTGCGCTGCGACTCAACCATTCTCTCAATGACCATCTCAGCGATGATACTGCAATGGCGTTCGATGCTCCCCTGAGCTGGCTTGAGCCGCCGAGAGGCAAGTTTGATCTGGTGGTTCTCCGAATTCCGCGACAAACGGATTACCTGGCCTGGCTGCTGCGTTGGGCCAATCAGGTGCTGGATCCGGCGGGTCTGATTATCGCCGGGGGAATGATCAAACACCTGCCAGACCGGAGCTCTGAGGTTTTCGGCGATCTGGTAGACACTCAGACAGTCACCCGGGCCCGGAAAAAAGCTCGGGTGATTATCTCCAGACCCGGAGAAAAAACGCTTCAGAGCTGGAGTGAGCAATGGCAGGGGTATGGGCTCCCGGAAGCCAGTCTGGAGATAGATGCCTTGCCGGCCGTGTTCTCCCGCCGGAAGCTGGATATTGGCACCCGCGAGTTGCTGCCTGTTGTGCGCCAGCATGCCGCAGGCCTTGCTCCGGGCAGTCGGGTACTGGATCTGGCCTGCGGAAACGGTGTGCTTGGCCTGGCGGCGCTGGCGCAGCGCGAGGACCTCGAGATTACCTTCTCTGACGTATCCAGCCAGGCAGTGCTCAGTGCACGTCACAATGTCGGACGTGCATTTCCCGGCTCAAAGTCGCACTTTTGCCATTGTGACGGATTGCCTGCGACAGAAACCGGGTTTGATCTGATTCTGCTTAACCCGCCTTTTCATGAGGGCGGTGTTGTGGGTGACCACATTGCTCTGACACTGTTTGAGCAGTCCGCCGCCATGCTTGCACCGGCTGGCCGTCTATTGCTGGTGGGCAATCGCCACCTGGGCTATCACCGAACCCTGAAAACATCCTTCAGTCGGGTGCGTCAGCTGGTCTCAACACCAAAGTTCGTGGTGTTGGAGGCCGCGCATCAGGCATCAGGGCGGGTGTAACCAAAGCGTTCCAGAATGGGGCCAAGAGAGTCAACGATGGTCTGGGTCTGGCTGTCGATTTCAATATTGACCCGATCACCGGTTGCGATATCCGCAAAGGTAGTGGCGCGAAGGGTTTCTGGAATCAGGTGAATATTGAACCGGTTTTCCATGACCTCACCGATGGTCAGGCTGGCTCCGTTTATCGCAATGTAACCTTTTGGAAAGATGTAATGGGCCCACTGCGGAGGCACCTCAAACGTGAGCGTGCAGTTGTTCTCTGGTCGGTCTATGGCCACGGTGTCAGCGGTGGTATGAATGTGCCCTGACAGCAGATGTCCGCCGATTTCATCGCCAATGCGGGCTGCCCGCTCGAAATTGATCCGGTCACCGGGCTTCAGTGCTCCCAGTGTTGTCAGCCCGAGGGTTTCCTGCATGGCGTCAAAAAACAGCAGATCGGTTTCCTGTCGGGTCACGGTCAGACAGGTACCGTTGACGGCAACAGACGCCCCGATGGTGATCCCCTGAACCTTGTCCGCGGGAAACCGGATCGCGAACGTACTTAGTCCCGGAGCAGATTCTATGTCGTCAACAACCGCGACACCCTGAACGATACCTGTAAACATGAAATACCCCATACACTGGTTATTTAGGCGAAAAATGATACCGGCAGGGTGAGATCCTGCCAAGCCGGTGCCTGCTCAAGAAATGGCGGCCCGGGTCGATAATACGTTTATGGCTGAAAAAAGACGTTCTCAATCCAGAAATCCTGACCTGTCCGCGGAAGAGCCCTTGCTCCGCCAGGGGCGGCAGGCAGACCCTGTGCCTGTGAAAAAAGATGCGGAGCAGGATAAGCCTGAGAACGAAGAAGACTTATCTGGCCATCCCGCCGAATCGGCTGACAGTGAAGAGGTGGATTCCCCGGATGACCAGAATCTGACCGCCGGTATTGAGAAAACCATAGCAGAGTCCCGCCAGAGAAAGCTTCGCCTGATGCTGCGGCAATGTGACCGGGTGATGCTGATGGATTTTGAGATCCTTGCCATGTCTGAATGGCCCGACAACTATACCGTGGCCGTTGCGCGTCGAAGCCGCGATCTCTGGCTGTTCTGTTCGCTGGTCGCAGGTCTTGTTTTTCTGAGTGGTATGACCGGTTTCGTGCCAGCCTGGATTGCGGGTGGCGGTTTTGGCGCATTCGTTATTCTGCTGATTTCCGGTCTGCCCTCTATTCGAGGCCTGGTGACCAGCCGGCCGTCTTATCTGGACCTGATTATCAAACGCAGGCGAATGCTGCAGGATGCGCGGAAACACATCGCCCATCTTGAGGGCAGCGATGGGCTGATATGGCAGTGTGCTCGCATGGCGGAATTCAATGTCAGCCTCCGGGCAGTGCGTTTCACTGAGTTACTAGCGTTGTCAGAGCGCCGGGTGCTGGTAAAGCACCTGAATCGTCGGGAGCATATCCGGCTTTATCTGATTTATCTGCTCGAGGCGGAAAAAGCCTATGGGCGGGCGGAAAAGGCGTTTTTTGAGGGCCACCACCAGGCTCTTGACAAAGGCTGGGAACCCGCTGCCGGCAGCCATGCGGGCGGTGCTTGACAAAATGCCCGATCAAACGTATGTTTGAAACAGACGTTTGGTAGAGGCGCTGAAATTGTTATGGCTCAGTCTGATACGGTTGACCGGATTCTGGACGCTGCGGAAGAGCTTTTTGCAGAGCGGGGGTTTTCCGAAACTTCTCTTCGCATGATCACCAGTAAGGCTAAGGTAAATCTGGCAGCTGTCAATTACCATTTTGGTTCCAAGAATGCATTGATTCATGCTGTTTTTGCCCGTTTCCTGTCGCCTTTTTCCGCGACACTGGAAGCGGCGTTCAACGATCTGGAAACCCGATGTGATGGTCAGCCCCCGACCCTTAACCAGACCCTCTGGGCACTGACGGAAAGCGCTATTCGCATGCCCCAGCGTAACGAGAAGGGCATCTCCATATTCATGCGCCTTCTGGGGCTTGCTTATACACAGTCCCAGGGGCATTTGCGCAAGTTTCTGGAGCAGGAGTACAGCCAGCCTTTCAGCCGTTTCATGAGGCTGCTGAAGGAATCCACGCCGCAACTTTCTGCGGTCGACCGTTACTGGCGTATCCAGTTCATGCTTGGCGCCACCGCCTTTACCATGTCCAGTAGCGACGCGCTTCGGGACATCCTGCAGAACAAACTGGGTGTTGAAACCACCGTTCAGGAAATAGCGGCGCGCCTGGTGCCGTTCCTGGCCGCTGGCATGCAGGCTGATGATCCGATGCTGGTGATGCCGCCTATCGGTAAAACCTCGGTTGCCTGACGCCTGTCAGGTCGGTTAATCTTCGCCTCTGGTTTTCTGCCGGGGGCCTAATAAGCATGCCACATGATCCCGACCGGGATGTCTATCCGACCATTGATATCAGTCTGGCCAACCAGACTCTGTCGTTGTGGAAACAGCCAGGCTCCGAGCCTGTTGTCTATCCGGTTTCAACGGCGCTTAATGGCGCGGGTGAGCGTAACGGTTCAGGCTGCACACCAAGGGGCAAGCACTACATTCGGGCCCTGATTGGCGCCGGTCAGCCGTTGAATACGGTATTCGTTGGGCGGCGCCCGACCGGCGAAATCCTGACCCCGGAGCTGGCCACTCGATACCCGCAGCGGGACTGGATTCTTACCCGGATACTCTGGCTGTGTGGGCGCGAGCCCGGCAAAAACCGCCTGGGCCAGGTCGATAGTTTTCGCCGGTTCATCTACATTCATGGCACGCCGGATAACGAACCCATGGGATCGCCGCAATCCCATGGCTGTGTGCGTATGAGAAACGACCAGGTTTCGGAGCTGTTCAGTCAGGTCCGGCCTGGCACACCTGTCTATATCACCTGAATGCATCGCCGAGGCCACTGATGATTGAAGAAACGCCCCCCATTTTGGAGACCCTGGTCCAGGACTGGGGCCTGCTGTCCGAGAGTTGGCGGGTCGGGCTGGTGGTGTTTGGCCTGGTCTTTGGAACCGCGCTTGTCGCCTTTATGGCCAGCTATCTTGTGGGCGCCATCGAACGCCGTTTCGAGAAGACCGATAACCTCTGGGACGATGCGCTTTTACACGCCGCCCGGAAGCCGGTGGTGGCTTTTGTCTGGTTGCAGGGGGTGTATTGGGCGGCCGAGGTAGCCTATCGCTATTCGGAAGCCGAAGTGTTTTCCGTCAACGATAAACTGCTTGAGCTCGGCTTTATTGTCGTGCTGGTGTGGACTCTGCTGCGGCTGATCAAGCAGGCTGAACAGATACTGACGTCACCCGTGAAGATGACAACACCGATGGATTACACCACGGTGAATGCCATCAGCAAGTTGTCCCGGGCCGTGGTGATCATCACGGCGTCGCTGACGGCGCTTCAATCCATGGGGTTCAGTATCTCTGGCGTGCTGGCGTTCGGTGGTGTCGGCGGTATTGCAGTGGGCTTCGCGGCGAAAGACCTGCTGGCCAATTTTTTCGGCGGTTTTATCATTCACCTGGATCGGCCTTTCAAGGTTGGCGACTGGGTGCGGTCGCCGGATCGGAATATTGAGGGGACGGTGGAGCATATTGGCTGGCGCCTGACCACGGTCCGCACCTTTG
>Ga0136557_1001535_pt1 | contig 14591 bp, 13 predicted proteins | sample AntRauTorckE6832_FD_104796 | JGI IMG/M metagenome (GOLD analysis project Ga0136557, IMG submission 104796) | Saline lake microbial communities from Rauer Islands, Antarctica - Metagenome Torckler E6 #832 | ecosystem: Environmental > Aquatic > Non-marine Saline and Alkaline > Saline | place...
ATTACTAATCAGATTCAGCGGAAATCTCGAAGTCAGCATCTACTTCCACTTTCATACTTCATTAAAACCCCTCTGCTGTATCGCGTCCCGGGTGTCTTGGAGAGATTTGGGGCGGCTGAACAGGTAGCCCTGAAACGCTTTGCAGCCCAGCGCTTTCAATGTCTGCCACTGATCATCTCTTTCGATACCCTCGGCCACAAGAGAAAGATTCAGACTTTTTGCCATATGCAAAATCGATCTGGCCATGGCGTAACCTTCATCATCTATGAGCAGACTTTCCACAAAACTTTTATCAATTTTCACCTCATTGATAGGAAGTTGGCGCAGATACGAAAGCGAAGAAAAGCCTGTGCCGAAGTCATCCAGTGAAAATTGGACACCTGTACGCCTCAGGCGCTCCATCCTCTCAATGCTCTCCTGAATGTTTTCTGCAATAACACTCTCTGTGATCTCCAGCATTAGAACGTGGGCAGGAAGACCTGTTTTCGTCAGAACAGCCTTTACCTTGTCCGGAAAGTCCGGCATGGCAAGCTGTTTTTGACTCACGTTCACGGCAATGGACAGGTCATTAACCGAGAACTCGTCGCGCAGCGCACTCATAAACTCACAACTCTTTAGTAAAACCTGATCACCCAGAGCGACTATCAGATTATTACCCTCGGCAAGTGCAATAAATTGTCCGGGAGTCATCACCCCATGTTCAGGGTGTTGCCATCTAACCAGTGCCTCAAAACCGGTGACATGGCCATTTTCGTTGACCTTTGGTTGAAGCCAGGGAACGATTTCTTTCTCTCCCAATAAGGCTTCCCGTAATTCCACAATCAGCTTTTCCTCGGCAAGCAGGTTTAACTGCATCTCGTCGTCAAAAACAGACATGCAGTTCTTTCCACTTTTTTTGGCGTCATACATGGCGATATCCGCCATACGCATCAGCTCACTCGCCGAAACTCTCGCATCACGATAAAGCACCACACCGACACTTATTGATAGGTGTTTTAAACCGCTTAAAGCCTCAATTGGCTTCGCCACCGATGCCATTATTCGATCCGTCACGTCATTCACCCGACGTAGCGCGGCGTCAGAATCAGAGGACAAATGATCAATAATGATCAGAAACTCGTCACCGCCTAACCGTGAAACAAAGTCACCCACTTCAAGAGTCTGACTTAGCTGGGCCGCTACTTCGCAAAGCAGATCGTCACCGGCCCGGTGACCCCATGTGTCATTAACAATTTTAAAGTCATCCAGATCCATCAGCAGAACTGCGCCAAAGGTGCCTTCTTTCGAACAGGCATTCATAGAGGCGTCTATTTTTTCATGGACAGACCTTCGGTTTGGCAGATTGGTCAGTGAGTCGTAATACGCCAAATGCTCAATCTGCTGCTGCTGCCGGACCTGTTGGGTGATGTCACGAACAATTGCGACAAAGCGCGGCTCCTTTCCCTCACACACGATGAGCTGGAGGGTGATATCGACCGGGATATCATGACCATCTGCCCCTCTGTGGAAGGTCTGAAAACGTAAATTTGAAACGTCGCCGCCTAAAAGAGGTGCAACTAGCTCGCGGAGCTTATCAGGGGTGTTGTAATGTGGTTTGATGTCAAATGGGTGCATCTCAAGCAGTTCGCTCGCCGCGTAACCAAGCTGATCACAGGCCCCTTGATTAACGTAAATAAAACGAAGCATGTCAACGTCAAACATGAATACGCAATCAGCGGTTTTATCCAGGGTGTCCTTGAAACGCTGAAGCTCAACTTTTGCGTCTTCGCTCTCACTGATATCGTGGAGCGCCGCTACAAGCAGTCGGTCAGAACCGATTTGGGTTTCGGTCACGGCAATGCGCAGCGGGAAATGCGTGCCATCCGATTTGCGACCGTAAATGGAACGGAGGTTTCCCATGATAGCGCTGGGCTGGTCGTTCGTTGCGTAAGCCCTCATGAATCCGGAATGGTTTTCCGCGATATCAGACGGCATTAGCTTGGTAATCGATTCGCCAATCAACGCCGATTTTGGATAACCGAACATGGTCTCCAGCGACGGGTTCACGGTCGTGATCCTGCCCCGGATATCGGTAGTGATCACGGCGTCATACAGGGTGTTGAGAATGGTCTCGTTAAGTTTCAGTGCTCGTTTAAGTTTTTCTTCACGTTTTTTTTCAGCGTCAATGTTTGTCTGAATGGCGAAGAAACCTTCAAGCTCACCGACTTCTGATAATCTAGGGGTGCAATGCACTTTCACCCAATAGGGAGTCCCGTCCCGGTAATAGTTGATTAGCTCTGCATCAAATCCTTTTTGTCTCGCCAGTCTGTGGCGGATATATTCAACGGTTTTTGGATCAGTGCGTTTTCCCTGAAGTAGATGTCCCGGCTTTTTATAAATCACTTCCGCCAAGCTATAGCCGGTGATTTTCTCAAACCCTTCGTTTATCCAAGTTATAAAACCTTGTGTATCTGTTACGATCACGCCGTTATCGGTTTGCCGCACCACCTCAGAGAGCATGTCTAACTGACTTTTTTGCGATTCCAGCCGGAATCGCAACTCCCTGACAATGTCCCCTTCCAGATGCTGCTCTGCAAGCCTGGCAACACTGATAATAAAGTCTTTCTGTTCCTGTTCGAGCGTACCGGCCTGACTGTCGAACAGAAAGAGTGCTCCTTGCGGTTCGCCCCTAGAGTCGAAGAGGTTAATGCCGACGCAAAGCCGCAGCAGCGGGGTGACGCCTGCGCTGCTCCCTTCATCGTTCCAATCGCTCAGGCAGTGGCTGACATCCACTGGCTCGACTGCTAACGACTCGGCCAGAAGCCTTCGGCCCGCGCTCAGAAAAGGTTTGATGCTGTTGTAGTCTTCGGAAGGGTGGATCAGCGCATCGCTTGAGTTGTCCAAAGCCAACGCAATCCATTTGAAATTCCCGGATTTCGCGCTCAGATTAATGAGGTCAGATATTAGTTTTTTTGCTTCAGGCCCCATACAGCATCCTAGTTGTCAGGTAATTCATGTGGCATTTTGAGAAACAGTTGTTTTTTGCAAGTATCGCACCGCCAGAACCTTTATCCAACTGATACTCAGGAGGGCGTGTCACTTATGGCTGCGATCTTTGCTACTGCGTTGAGCGCCTGAACAGTTTAACGACTAAAATAGTGCGGTGAAATGGCTGCCGGGGAAACTCGAAGAATTGTTCAAAATATAACAAAAATAATGTTAAGCATCGGCGCATTTGGTTGATACTACCCTCATGACAGTCTTGTCAAAAAAAACGACATAAAGGCGAGGGAATGTGAGAAAAAATCTACCAGTCACAAATAATGAAAGAGCCTTTCCCGCAAATCAGAAGCTGATATCTGCTACCGACCTCAAAGGCAAAATTTTGCATTGCAACGATGCCTTCGAGGAGGTGAGCGGTTTCACTCGTGACGAGTTGATCGGTCAACCTCACAACATCGTCCGACACCCGGATATGCCGCCTGAAGCTTATGAAAATATGTGGTCGCACCTTAAAAGTGGCCGCCCTTGGATGGGTCTGGTCAAAAATCGCTGCAAAAACGGCGATTTCTATTGGGTAAGTGCCTACATTACGCCGGTTACCGAGAATGGCGACGTTGTTGGCTACGAGTCCGTACGCAGTTGCCCGGCACGTGCGGATGTCGATCGCGCCGCTCGATTATATGAAAAAATCCGGAATGGAAGAACCGGTGTCTCTCTTTTCAAAAAAGTACCAGCTAGCGCTTTTTTCCTTCTCTTTGCGTCCATCGTGGCAGCCGGATTATTTGCTATTGGCCAAACGCTCTTTGCAGAAATTCTCTTCGTTGCTGGTCTGATCGCATACATTGCCTGGATGCATTTATCCAAACGCGGAATGGTGATCTCAGTGACTGAGCTTATGGGTAATACGTTTACCGATAGCCTGGCAGCCCAGAGTTATACCAATGACGATCTCGCGTTGGGTCGACTAAAGGTTGCAGTGCTTGCGCAAAAAGCACATTTGGATGCAGTCCTGACTCGCATGGAAGATGCCGCAGTTCAGGTGAAATCTGGTGCGATACAGGGACTTGAAATTAATCACGAAGCTCAGGAAACACTACGCAAACAACAGGCAGAGACTGAGCAAGTTGCTGCGGCGGTCCATGAGATGTCCCAAACGATTGCAGAAGTCTCCTCTAACGTTCAGCAAACGGCAGAGCAGGCGGAAGGGGCGAGAAAGTTTGCAACTGAAGGCTCCTCGGTGGTCGCTGAGACCAGAAAGTCTATTCAAAATCTGAAAGACACTGTTCACGAGATCAGCACCTCTGTTGAGGAATTGGCCACTGAAAGTAAACGCATCGCAGGCGCTGCGAAGATCATTGAGGATATTGCTGATCAGACCAACCTTCTGGCGCTGAATGCCGCGATTGAAGCAGCTCGGGCAGGCGAGCACGGACGAGGATTCGCCGTTGTCGCAGACGAAGTGCGCGGCCTTGCCCGTCGCACGCAGGATTCGACCCGAGAAATTCACACGATCATTGAAAGCCTGATGTCACGGTCCTCGTCTTCTGTCACTAAAGCAAGCAAAGGCAACAAAGCCGCAGATGAAGGGCTGGAGCGAATGCTTGAAGCCGAAAAAACGTTGAATCAGATTACCGAATCAGTGGTCGAAATCGCAGGCATGGCATCGCAAATGGCCGCAGCGGTTGAGGAACAGGCTCAAGTTTCTGACCAAATCAACGAGCAGGTGGAACAAATCTCTATACTGGCATCTGAAAATCTTGAGAAAGGCGAGCAATCTTCGGTAAGCGTTCAAAAAATGGACACAATCGCGGCGGAGCTGCATGAGCTTGTGGTGCGCTTTAAAAGAACTTAGCAGGCATTGGTTTTGCTGGGTCGCTTATTCATCGGTGGTAGTTGTTAGGTCTATTCATGTCAGGATGTTTTGCCTAACCTTTCCCGAGATGCAAGGGTTCGTCCATAGTCTTGTTAGACATCGCCGTCTTCCAGTTGTGGGGCAATAGCTCGTCGATGGCGTTGTTTTTCTGTGTCGGCAAGCGAGTCAGCACATCCTTCAGATAGGCATAAGGATCATGCCCATTCAGCTTCGCTGACTGGATCAGTGTCATCACCGCGGCAGCGCGTTGGCCACTTCTGAGTGAACCCGCGAACAGCCAGTTGGAGCGACCCAGCGCCCAGGGGCGTATCTGATTTTCCACCCAGTTATTGTCGATGGGCACCGCGCCATCGTCTAGATAGCGCGTCAGCGCTTTCCAGCGTTTGATGCTGTAATCCAGGGCTCTGGCTGTGCCGGAGCCATCCGGCACTTTCTGTCGATGAGCCAGCATCCATTGATGCAGAGCATCGGCAATCGGCCGTGCTTTTTCATTTCGGATAAAGTGTCGTTTGTCAGGCGGCAGATCTTTGGTTTCTCGCTCAACCTGGTAAAGCTGGCCGATGTATTCCAGAGCCTGTGCCGCCAGTTCACTCTTATTCGCTTGATGCAGATCGTAGAACTTGCGGCGGGCATGGGCCAGGCACCCGATTTCGGTGATGCCGTTGCCGAAGCCCGCCTTGTAGCCCGAGTAATCGTCGCAGACCAGCTTGCCTTGCCAGTCTGCCAGGAAGTTGCGAGCGTGCTTACCGGCCCGGGTGGGAGCGAAGTCGTAAACAACGGCCTTCAACTCCGAGAATGGTGTGGTGCAATAAGCCCAGACGTAAGCCCTGTGAGTTTTCTTCTTGCCCGGTGCCAGCATGCTGACCGGTGTTTCATCGGCGTGCAGAACGGCGTGTTCCAGCAGTACGTTTCTAAGAGCATTGACCAGCGGTTGCAACTGTACACCGCAAGCCCCCACCCATTCCGCCAGAGTAGAGCGTGGGATGGCAAGGCCAGCACGACCGAAGATGCGTTCTTGACGGTATAGTGGTAAATGATCCGAGTACTTGGCCACCAGCACCTGAGCCAGCAATCCAGCGGTAGGGATGCCTTTGTTGATAACCTGCGCTGGAACCGGGGCCTCGATCAGCGTTTCGCACTGCTCGCAAGCCCATTTGCCGCGGATGTGGCGCTCCACGGTGAACTCGCCAGGTACGTAATCCAGTTTTTCACTGACGTCTTCGCCTATGCGCTTAAGCTGGCAGCCACAGCGGCACTGGGTGTTGTCAGGTTCGTGGTGGATCAGAGTGCGGGGCAGTTCGGGCGGCAGCGGCGCACGTTTGGGCTGCTTTTTGGGCTTGGCGGGTGTTTCATCCACGGTGAGCTGAGCCAGTTCCGCTTCAATGGCGGCAAGGTCGCCGTCGACCAGCTCATCCAGCAGATTGCCCTGAACTGCGTCCAACTGTTCGCTGCGCTGGGCGTACTTGTGGCGCTTAAGAATCGCCAGTTCATGGGTCAGTTTTTCGATGACCGCATCACGGTGCACCAGCGCTCGATCATTCTTCTCCGCGCGATCGAACAGACCCGTGACTAGCGCACGGAGTTGCTCGGCAGAGAGTTGATTAAGATCGGGACGTTTTGACATGGTGAGGAGTATGCCAAGCCGCGCCCACCGTGACGATGCGCCATTCTGATGATGGCCCGGATAACCGGTTTATGGTTACAGAATCGAGATCACGCCGGCGGCACCAAGACGCTGCCAAGGCAGCCCTTGAACCAGCGCGGCCAACTGTTCGTCCGTTAATAGAAGTTGATCGCCGCGCCAGGCTTCGCCCCAATGGAACTTACCGCGATTCAATCGACGGGCACAGAGCCAGATGCCCAGGCCGTCATGGATCAACACTTTCATCCGATTGCCCCGTTTATTGGCGAACAGATACGCACAATGAGGTCTGGCTGAGCCGAACACGTGAACGACACGCGCCAACGCCGTATCTGGCCCGGCCCGCATATCCAGTGGTTCGGTGGCCAGCCAGATTTCATCAATGCGAATCATTGCAAAAGTTCGCGCAAAAGCGCCATGCACTGATGAGCCTGATCCGCAGGCCACTCCACCATAACGGAACCGCCGGCTCGGGGAAATTCGATGCGGATGGTGCTACGCTTTTCCACGACGGCGGGCGCTGACGGAAAACTGATGGGCACAAACGCAGGCGACAGGCTTTTATCAGCTTGCTTCGACTCGCCGATCCAGCGCCGCAGCAGATTGGCATTGAGGTCATTGTCCAGAGCAACGCGGGAAACGGACGTTCCAGGGCGTTGGCATTCGGCTACAAGCTGGGCTTTGAATTCTGCGGTGTACTGGCGGCGCTTTCTATAAGGGCAAGTTACGCTTACGTTGTTCATGGATAGTGTCCGCTTAGGAATAAGTGGACACTATCCTGAAGACTCCAGCACTGGGCTCAAGATGGGTTTGCCGGGCGCTTACAGTTCAACGCGTTTGCCAAGAAGTTCTTATTGAACAACCTAATGGATGCTACAAGTCAACCACTCATGCTCGCGTTCGTTGTTACCTGCGAGTCATTACCGATTGAAGCTAAATGCCAAGAGTTATCAGCCTTGGTGCCAAAGGCCCGGAATGAACTGCAGGTACTGGCGGTTTCGCACACAGAGCTCGAACGTTGAACCGGGGGTCAGAAGGCACCCAAGCCTAAAATCCAGTCACCCTATCGTATAACCAACCTGCTCCTAATGACCCGACGAGGGCCAAAAACAAATAGAGCAAAAATGGTTTAAGTTTCAGTACCGGAAAAATCGCTATGGCTCCCCAAATACTGACCACACTACCCGAAACCAGGAAGGCCATTGCGGCGCCTGGCGACATGCCGTGATCGATCAGACCTCTTGTAAGCGGAAGCGCTGCATACCCATCAATATAAGCGGGTGCGCCAACAAATACTGCCAAAGGTATCGCCCAGCTTGATTGCTTGCCGACATAATCTGCAAGAGCCGCTTGGTCCATATGAACTTGCATCTGAAATTCGGCTGCAAACGCCAGTCCCAAGCATATCACGATGAGTTTCGTCATCGCCCAAAGCTCGTTATTGAATTGCCGGGTTCTTGCAGGATTTTTCCAGAAAGCGTATTCAATTTTGGACGACTCGCAATATGCTTTTTGCCCGAGGGTCCGAGCAAGACCACCCTCTCGTAAGGGAGCTTTTACCCAAGGTCGGCTTGATATGGCGGCACTGAACGCACCACCAAGAACACCCAGCAAAAATGCGGCGATGGTCTTCGCGATAGCGAAATCAAATCCAAGGGTTGCCGCCGTTACCGAAAACATTGCCGGGTCGGTTACCGGTGAAGATAGCCAGAATGCCATCACCGGGGCGAGCGGTACGCCGGATGCAAGCAACCCCCCCATCAATGGCAACACAGTTACGCCACAGACAGGGGTAATTGCACCAATCATCGAAGCAGTCACGATTGCCGCTAACTGATTTCCTTCAAATGCATGCCGAATACGTCCGCCCGCGCCACTTGCGTTGACCCAAGCCGATATGAGGATACCGGGAATGACCAGATACGATACGTCCAGCATGCCCTCGACAACGAAGGAAACCGTGGCCGCGAACCCGTGAGGCCACACAATTGCCGAGACCAGACAACTGAGGGCACCCAAAATAGTCCATTTATGATTTTTCCAAACAGGCGAGGCAGTTTTATCGGTTAATTCACTCATAAGCTTCATCTCCCACATTTGCAATTGATACTGGCAGGAGTCTAATCTTTAATAAATCGCATAATTTGCATGCAAGGCATGAGTATTTCCAATATCAAACTAGGCACTGAAAGACTTAACAGTGAGCTGCTTCGGACCTTTCTTGCGGTTGCGGATAGTGGCAGCTTTAGCAATGCTGGAGAGCGTATCTTCCGCTCGCAATCGGCGGTAAGTCTTCAGGTGAAACAACTGGAAGAGTTATTGGGTCAGGCCGTCTTCCAGCGCCGTGCCCGAGGGGTAGCCCTGACGCCCGTTGGCGAAAAGTTGTGCCCAATTGCTAGAAGGGTTGTGGGTCTTCTGGATGAAGCTATGGGTGATCTGAGGGCAAATCAGTTGCAAGGCTCGATCCGTATTGGAATCCCGGATGAATATGGGGATAAGCTGCTCCCAGGCGTGATCGCACAATTTACCCGGGACCATCCTCAGGTTGAACTCTCGATACGGTGCAGCTCTAGCGCAAACTTCCCTGAAGCTCTCGCAAGGAATGAAATCGATATCGCGGTGTATGCTATCGAGTCCCCCAACAATGACTCGCTGTTGTTGCGACGCGAGAGAACCCATTGGGTTTCCTCAAAAAATCATCTGATTCACCAACAAAACCCCGTTCCGGTCGCTTTGTTCGACCGCTCATGTTGGTGGCGTGATAGAGCGTTTGAGGCCCTGAATAGATCAGGCATAAATTATCAAGTAGCCTTTAGCAGTGAGAGTGTTACGGGAATCGCAGCAGCTGTTTCTGCCGGCGTCGCAGTCGGGTTACTCGGAGAAAGCTCATTGCGAGATGACCTAAAGATTTTATCACTGGATGATGGATTCCCGTCCATGCCTGACTCGTCGTTGATTCTTGACTGTCGTGACGATGTCAGCAAACCTTTGTCAGAGGCTATGAGCGAAGCCATAAAACGGGCTTTCGGAAAATGTTAAATTCCATGTGAGTCTATTCAGGCAAAATACGTTTCCCAACATCGTCCGTCTTTCCAAAACTGGCCTTGGGTGTCACTGAAGGTTTAAGGAATTGCTGCACTGTCTCATCGTTTAATGGAAGCAAGCGACGACCGTAAATCAGTAACATTTTACATTTCCGGGTCGACCACTCCTTTTGAGACTGCCTCAAAAATACTCCTGTACCAAACATCCTCTCCCATCGTTTGATCTGCCGGCCCTGCGCAGCAGGCGTGAAATTGATTTGGCCACCTGCACGGATAAAGCTCTAACATTCAGTGATCGTGAAGAATTTACTCAAGGCGTCATTACGCAGCAACGAAAGGTTGATCACTTTTATTACCGGGGTTAAGCCGTCTATGCCAAATTTCCGTTATTTTTATAAACGATGGTTTTAGGATTTTTAGTTTTCCTTATCAATTCGCCTGTTCCACCGTTGTCTAAAGCGATTTCTCGAATGCGCTGGCTTTGAATCACGAGAACGCCACTTAAATACGCAAATGCTGCAGCGGCCAATTAGGCTAGTTGCAAAAGCGAAATTACAGTAAAGAAGGATTCGAATATGAGTGCATTACCTGAAGGTTTTGGGTCGCTCACACGGACCAGCCCTTTCACGGATTTGCTGGGCCCCATCTACCAAAAAACTGATGCGTCTGGTCTGGTCATCGGGATATTAGTTGAGGAGAAACATTGCAATGCCAGGGGCATAGTTCATGGCGGCGTGTTTGGCACTCTCGCGGATATTGCTATGGGATACAGCGCTGCGTTTTCCACCGAACCTCCAACTCCCATGGTTACTACGAGTCAATCTGTGGATTACGCGGGTAAGGCCAAAAAAGGAGACTGGATTGAGGTTCATACTGACGTTCAAAAGGTTGGGCGCAGCACTGCCTTCGCCAACTGCTATTTTCACGTTGGGTCAAAACGCATAGCGAGAGCCAGCGCTGTGTTCAGCGTCACAGCCTTATAAAAAATGGAGCAAGAGCACACCGCATGGAGACCGCTCGTTCATCGGGGCGTAAATTCGATGGTCTTCATTTCACTGATTTCAGCACGACCTCCAGCGAAAAGCCCAAGGATTTTTCGCCCCTCGTCGAGGTTTAGCCGCACACTCAGGAGACTTGGCGAAGGTATTGGCATCCAATGCCCTTGCTCGATGTAAAAGTCTTGCTTGCGCATCGAGAGCTTGTCATAGAGATAACAAGCCAGAGGACCTGCGGCCATCCCCGTGGCAGATTCCTCTTCTATCCCGATCCGGGGAGCAAACATTCTTGCGCCGGCGTCTCGGCCGTCAAAATTTGAGGCCAAAGAAAACGCGTAGAATCCGAGAGCATCAATACGGTGGCTGATCTGCTCAACCTTCTCTTGATCCACCTTCAGGCCCTTTAACACCTCAGGGTTCTTGAGCCCGATAACCAGGAAAGAGTTCCCCGTATTAACAACATAAGGGTCTGTTCCCTCGATCAGGTCAGACTCGTCAATGCGCAGAGCCCTTAAAACCTGCGATAACAATTCGGATTCGAGGGCTTCGTAATGAGGCGCCCTTTGCTCCATGAAAACAGAGGCCCCTTCCATCAGGATTTCCCTCCGACCGTCGATCGTCTCTTTTGACGTTTGGGGTCGATCTAACCGGCCTGTCTGTTGCAAGTAACTGAACGCAGCGACTGTGGCATGCCCGCAATGAGCAATTTGCTGGGTCGGTGTAAAAAACTCCAGCTTTACATCGGCCTGAGTTGAGGGTGATACAAAGGCAGTTTCGGACAGGCCTACCGCAGCGGCGATTCGTTGCTTATCCTCAGTAGAAAACCTTTCCGCATCCAGAACGACACCGGCAGGATTTCCGCCTTTTTCGCCATCTATAAACGCATTAACAATCGGCACTTGAATAACCATATTAAGACTCCTCATTCCTGCCAAAACGGCTTGTAGGCTTCTTCGATCAAGGTGCCACTCACTACCCCGATATCTTTCTCGACGGATCGCACGTCCATTTTTTCGAGCGAACGCCGTAACTGGAATCTCCGATACCAACGCTTCGCATAGCGTGTCAGTGTTTTCCGGTTAAACCCAAAGCTTGGGCTCCCGGAGAGAGATAGTGGCGCCTCTGAAGTCGGACTTCCGGCGTCGGCACAGGTGTTTAAGCAAAGTGATTTCATAATTATCTTCCCGTAAAGGTGAACGATGACTACAATGAAATCATTCTTAACCTTTGCCACTGCGGCGTATATCGACATTACATGAACAGAGCATTCGGAATTTATGAACATAAAACTGGATCGGCTGAAATCGTTTCTGTTAGTGGCTGAGGAATCGAACCTGACCCGGGCTGCGGCTCGTCGTCACTCGACACCCTCGGCGGTGAGCGAGCATTTGCGTCACCTTGAAGACGAATTTCAGGTCGTATTGTTTGAGCGAAGTAAGAAGGGTATGTCACTCACTAGAGCGGGCGAACGTCTTTTAATGCCTATTCGCCAGGTATTTTCTGCCGTTGAGGATGTGCGTAATACCGCTCTTTCTTTGCGTGTAACGCCAAAAGCTAACCTTCGGCTCGGCCTGAATTCGCCTCCGGAATATCTCAGAGTGGATCAGGTACTCAGACAGAAAGCAGTCGCCCTTCCACATGTTAATTTAGAAATGCACACCCGCTCATCCACCCAGATGATTCAGGACGTTCTATCGGAAGAAATTGATCTCGGTTACGTCTATGGAAATTGGAGCGATCCAAGATTGCACATTGCTCCACTCTCACCGATTCGCGTTTCTGTCATCGGCCCTAAAGACTGTGGACTAGACGTTTTTCCCGCAGCCCCGAATGCCCGGAGAAATCTTCCATGGGTTTGGCCAAACCAGGGCTGTCCTTTTTTCGACTTTATGTCCGATTTGCTTGGTCCCGAGGCAAACGTTGCCGATGCAGTAACAAGTTCAGACGATGAGTACTCAACAGTCGTCATGGTTAAGGCAGGAATGGGCTTTGGCTTGGTTGAACATGATTACGGGCTGGAGGCTCAACATCGCGATTCTGTTCGCCTCTTTGATGAACCCTCTATGACCACAGACCTGAGCCTTGTGTGTGGAGTGCGGGCTTACGAAAAGGCGGAAGTCAGGGCACTTTTCGACCTGATTGCAGGTCAGTGGGTAAGTTGAACCGATGTTTAGTGGGTGCGAAAGAGGTTGGCCCTAATCGTTTATTTCGGGGCGTTTTGGAGAAAAGAAAAATCCAAATTCACCGTTTTCATGGTTTCGAGAACGTAGCGTGTAAAATCGTTCCAAGGCGGTCCACAACCTCACTTGCGCTGCCAGAGCGAACCAGTGATACATCAATTTCAGGCAATTTCGGTAAGCCGTTTGCGGAATCGATCTCGCAACAACCTCCAGGGATCGTTGAAGCCAGCACAACACCAATTGCCAGGTCCATTCGAATCATAGCAACTGTTGCTTCATAACTGCCGCTCTCGAACACACACTTCCAAGCCCGATTGATACCCGCCAAAGCAGTCAAAACATAGGGCCGGTATACACAATGCTCACTCACCAATGAAACCGGGAGAATCTTCGCATCGCAAGATTTGCCCTTTTCTGCTCCTATCCATACGAGGCGCTCTCTGTATAAAAGCTCACCAGTGCTTCGGTCGGGATGCTCCTCTAGCAATGCGATATCCAGTACTTTTTGATCTATTTGTTCCTTGAGTGATTGTGACGACCCGTAACTGATTTTAACCTCAACATTTGGATGGCTTTCGATAAAAGATCGAATAACTTTGCCCACCAATTCTTTCCCAGAAAGGTCAAGGGGGAACCCAATCGAAACGGCTCCGAGTAAGCTGGACTTTTCGCTCGATGCAGCCAAATTGTCATTTTGAACAATCAGTTCTTTTGCCTTTTTATAAATCTCACCTCCTGCGTTCGTTAGTAGTAAACCGGACGCTGTTCGATTGAATAGTTCCGTCGACAGCTCTTCTTCGAGCTTTGATATCTGTTGACTGATTGCTCCCTGCGTTTGACTCAGAAACTTCGCCGCTACGGTAATGCTCCCCATTTCAGCGACAGTGACGAACGAGCGGATCCGCCGGATACTCAGGTTTCTATGCATCATCTTTTGTAAACTCTGGCATTAGTATTTTTAGATTACCTAATACCTTAGCACCCTCTATAGTCTCCTCATAACCATGAGGACCACTTATTATGAGTCTCGCTTTCTCTTTGATGCTGTTTGTAGGAGTGGCAACAATTACCCCCGGTGGCGCTACTGCTCTAGCCATGTCGGCTGGGATGCATTTTGGTGTTCGAGGGAGCGTACCGCTGATCTCCGGTCTCGTAGCCGGCCTTTCAACAATGGCCGCAGTCGCTGCATTCGGCCTTGGAAGACTTCTGCTCACGTTCCCAAGAGTTGAAACAGCATTAACTATCCTTGCGACTATCTACTTCCTCTGGCTTGCGTACGGGATAGCCAGCACAACGCCCAACTTCGAAAAAACCCTCAAGCCTGAGGGGGTTCCGAGTAAGTTCAGTTCCGGTACACTCCTAATTTGGCTTAACCCGAAGGCGTGGACCATGACGCTGGGCGCAGCGGCATCATTCAATGAATTGGCCGAGACTCCAACTGCCCTCGCCTTTATATTTGGTTCCGTTTTTGCCGTGTTTGCAACGGCCTCCTTAATGAGTTGGAGCTACGGCGGCGCGTTTCTCGCCAAAGCACTCAAAACAAAACGTCAGTGGAGAATGGTAAATTTTGCCCTTGCTCTCACCCTTGTTGTTTCAATAATTCCGATCTGGGGGGATAAGCTGTAGTGATAGGTATGCCTGTCAAATAAGGCCGCATTATCATTTAAATTGATCCTACGCGGTTAGGGTTCTACCCAGCTAATGCGCACGCTCCTAAAAGGCTTGGGCTTACCCCGGTGCACTGTGTAGTGGTTCAATGATTTCGGACACCAACGTAGGTGGTAATATCGCCACCATAAACGAGGTGTCTGATGACCAGAAAGCGACGTTCTTTTTCTCCTGAGTTTAAACAGGAAGCGGCCAGCTTGGTGCTGG
>Ga0136557_1001539_pt1 | contig 14568 bp, 12 predicted proteins | sample AntRauTorckE6832_FD_104796 | JGI IMG/M metagenome (GOLD analysis project Ga0136557, IMG submission 104796) | Saline lake microbial communities from Rauer Islands, Antarctica - Metagenome Torckler E6 #832 | ecosystem: Environmental > Aquatic > Non-marine Saline and Alkaline > Saline | place...
GAACATCTGGACGATGGCGATCGCAAAATGCTGGATATCATTCAACGCCACTCGCGGCGGGTGAATGGCATTATCGAGAATGTGCTTGACCTCTCCCGACGGCGGGAGGCAAGCAGCGACCTGGTGCAGGTTGACCAGTGGTTGCGGACGTTCCGGGATGACTACCTGCAAACGCTGGACGGAGCGGCCGAAAATCCACCCGTTATCCAGCTGGAAATCGAGGATGGTTTGCCACAGGCGCGCTTCGACGTCAGTCAGCTGGAACAGGTGCTGGTCAATCTGTGTGATAACGGACTGCGTTACAGCCAGGAGAGCATCGGCCAGCCGAAAGTCGAGTTACACGCGGGGGCCACCGCTGACGGTGAACGCACGTACATCGACGTTCGCGATTTCGGGGTTGGCATTGGCCAGGAAAACCGCACTTCCATTTTCGAGCCCTTCTTCACCACAGACAAAAGCGGCACCGGCCTGGGCCTTTATCTGGCCCGGGAACTGTGCGAATCTAATCAAGCCCATCTGTCTCTGGTGGATAATAAAAATCCTGGCTGCTGTTTCCGCATTACCTTTGCCCATCATGGGCGAATGATCTGATACGCCGGACACCCTGATAGTAAAAATAGCAAAAGCCTGACCACGACACGGAGCCAACTCCACGCTAATGACCAAACACACAGCCCTGATTGTCGACGACGAACCCGACATCCGCGACCTGCTTGAAATCACTCTCAGCCGAATGGGCATTAACACGTTGACCGCGCCGGATGTTGGCACCGCCAAAAGCCTGCTCAAAGAACACGCACCGCAACTCTGCCTGACCGACATGAACCTGCCGGATGGCAACGGCATCGAACTGGTGCAATGGATTCAACAACACGCGCCTGCCACGCCGGTGGCGGTCATCACTGCCTACGGCAACATGGAAACAGCTATAGAATCGCTGAAAGCAGGTGCTTTTGATTTTGTATCCAAGCCCGTGGAATTGCCTCGCCTGCGGGAGTTGGTGAATAGTGCACTCAAACTCTCGGAGCCCGCTCTCGATGCAGAGCAATCGGACGACGATCCCGGCTTGCTGCTGGGCAACTCGCCGGAAATCAAACGACTGCGTAGCCAGGTGCGAAAACTTGCCCGCAGCCAGGCGCCGGTGTTTATCAGCGGGGAATCCGGTAGCGGTAAAGAACTGGTAGCGCGGATGATTCACCTGCAGGGCCCCAGGCGCGAGAGCCCGTTCATTGCCGTCAACTGCGGCGCGATTCCTTCCGAGCTGATGGAAAGCGAATTCTTCGGCCATAAAAAAGGCAGCTTTACCGGCGCCACCGACAACAAGGAAGGCCTGTTCCGATCCGCCGACGGCGGCACCCTCCTTCTTGATGAAGTCGCAGACCTACCACTGGCCATGCAGGTCAAACTGTTGCGCGCCATCCAGGAAAAAGCCGTGCGACCGGTCGGTGAAACCAAAGAAGCCGCGGTCGACATCCGGGTGCTCAGCGCCACCCACAAAGATTTGCCCGCACTGGTTCAGTCCGGGGATTTCCGCCAGGATCTGTTCTACCGCATCAACGTGATCGAACTTGCGGTACCTGCCCTTCGGGATCGCCCCGACGACATCAAACTACTCGCCACCCACATTCTAGGCCGTATTGCCAGGGACTACGAATGCGAACCCGCCTCGTTGACCACAGAGGCCATCTCCCGACTAAAAGCCTACGATTTTCCCGGCAACGTTCGGGAGCTGGAAAATATCCTGGAACGGGCGTTTACACTGTGCGATGTGGAACTGATAGGCGAAAACGACCTGCACCTTGGGAACGCGCCGATCATGCCGGAAAACAGATCCTCCGGCGATGCAAAGCCTGCCGAAAATAGCGCTGGGCAGGCGAATGTGCCGGAAGGTGAAATAGATCTGGAGGGTTACCTGGAAACCGTTGAGCGCTCGGCTATTGAGAAGGCGCTGGAAGCCACGCGCTGGAACAAAACGGCAGCTGCCAAACGGCTGGGGATCAGTTTCAGGGCGTTGCGGTATAAGTTGAAAAAGCTGGAGATGGAGTGAAAGGCACTTGATCATCTACCCCATAAGCCGGTAATTTACAGAATTCCCGGCTCGCCAAGGATAAGGCGAGCTTCAAGACATTGATAGCCATAGTGACAAGGACGTCGTGAAATGCCGTATTTCATACTGAGGCGGGGATTCTCTCTGCTAGAATTGCTTACTGTGCTTGCAATTTTTTCGATACTTACAACGATTGCATTCGCAAACTTCATCCCTAGCATCGCAGAACACCAGACCCAAAGAAAAACAAGAGATCTGCTGAAGTTATTTCACCTGGCCAAAACCACTGCGATCAGCGACGGCGTGTTAACGACAATATGCCCGCTCGATGATAACGGTCAATGTTCTAAAGACTGGAACCTCTATCCGGTCGCGGTGTTCCTTGACCCCAACAACGACAGGGTGCTCAAAAACACAAGCGCGCTTATTCAAATACTTCCCCAAACTCCAGACGTACGACTTGATGTTGCTCCCGACTGGAAGAGTTACTTCCAATACGACAGATTAGGCACATCTCATGGCAGCATGGGCAATGTATCAATTTGTAACACAGGAAGTGCGCTTTACTCCAGCAGGCAATTGGTAATCAATCTTTCTGGGCGAGCACGCCTCAGCGTGGACCGTAATTATGACGGAATAGCTGAGCGCAGTGATGGCACAATTGTCCAGTGCTCTGACTGAATAGCACTGCCTTCACCCACATTTAATCGACCAGCATTACCAACAGCTAGCGCTAGTCCCCGTTTTCTGCCCTATCTGATTGATAGTGAAAGTAGCGCACTGGGTATCGTCCGCCTGACTACCAACAGCCGTTGCCGTAATCGAATAACATGTGAATGGAGGCCCACCGGTACAAGCCGAGTTATCCACTGACAAAACATAGTAACCTTCAGGAGAGCTCAGGCCATCACTGTTGGTCACCAACGCATCAAGGTCCGCACTGCTGGCATAGGAATTGTTTGTGGCAAAAAACTGCTCCTGCCGAGCGGCTGCTTCCGATAGCGCAATTTTTGCGTCTGCCCGGCGTGTTTTTTGAACACTGTCCTGGTAGCTCGGTAAGGCAATCGCCGCAATGATGCCAACAATAGCCACGGCTATGAGCAGCTCAATAAGCGTAAAACCCTGACTTCGATACTTCATTACGTTCTCCTGGAAAAAGGCGAGGAGTTGCCTCCTCGCCAATCGAGATTACTGGAGTTTCACTTCTCTCCAGGACTGTCGAGAGTTACTGGTAGACCCTACCGTCGCATCGTTGAGCTGCAACTGCCCTGTCGAACTCTGAGTCACTATGGTTACAACGCTGTCGCTGCTATTCCCAAGCTTGGTGGAAGAATCGTTGCTGACAGCGGTTGGGCCCGAAGCCAGTCCCTGGCCAAGATCTATATACGGCGGTGCAACTTCATCATCCGCACTGTCACTAGAGTCTTCAGGCGAGAATACTTCGAACGGTGGCGCAACGCCTGCCTGAAAATCAATACCAAATAGACGACTTGTGCCCTCAGGTTTGCATGACAGCGCAGACGGCGTGTATTCCGTAAAGAACAACACCGAGCGTACCGAATCCGACGAGCTCAGGTTACGCCCTGTCGGATCGGAGCCGTTATTTTCGAGATCCCGATACCAACCTTGCTTTTGCCGAGGCAACTCATACTTGAGCTGATTGAAATTGTCCACGTCCGTGCCATCAGGCATGCTAACCGCAGAGCCGGACTCTGACACGGCACCGGTATCTTCCACCTCGATACCGGTCACATCCCTCAGTTCGCCAGTAGTCACGGTAGCGTCTGTCTCGGTTCCAGAAGCGACAGGCTCATAAATACCAAAATATCTATTTTGCTGTGTCGTAATGTTATCTTCGGCGGCGAAAAGGCGGCCTGTGCCGAAATAGACCCAACGGCGGCCCTGACCGTCTTTGGTCAGGTGCGGCCTGGCGACAACCGGACGATTGGTATCAATCAACGTGCTTGTCGTAGTGAACCCGCTCAGATCAAGGCGCAACCGCTCCACGGATCCGTCTGAGGTCGCTGCCGGATCACCCGATATAATGCCGAAGTAGGCGGTATTATCGACATAGTTATCCTCCCAATCCACAACGCCTACATCGCCGACAAAACTATCGGAATATCCCCCACCCGGCGCCTTGGGAAACCCTCCCAGGAACGACCGGGCCTCCAGGTCATAGGCGAAAATCTTTGCTTGCTGATTGCTAACGACCTTTTCAATATCCGTCGGACCAGACCCGAATACCAGATACCAGTTGTTGACAGTCGGTGACTCATAGCTCGTTCCTTTCACCCGCTGCTTGAACAATGCTGGAACACTGGTGGTGAACCCAAGATCAGTGTGTGAGATTTCAGCCATCAACTCAGGCGGCTGCTCCGGGTCAGTAACGTCCATTACAATGTAGGTTGATCGAAGCGTCTGGTCATCCGTGCCGTCCGCATCCGAATCCACTTCAGTCGTTCCGCCGCCTAAGCGCATCCCAACCACTAAAACAGTTCCCCAACCGTTCGGATGAGTTGCGTCGTCAGGGAACACATTTGCATCAAATGTCAGCGGTTGCCCGTCAACGTAATAGGTATGCGCATAGCTAGGGTTGGTCAACCACTGCAGGTGTGGAAGCGCCGCCTTGGGAATATATGACCACAACTCAGAGCCCAATGGGTGAGCCACTGCGGTGGTGGCAGCGTCGGCGAAGCTGTTGGTCGTCTCAAAACTGCTTGCGGAATCATTCCAGAAGCCAGCGTTAAAGGCATGCAACATCCCATCATTGGCGCCCACGTAAACCACGTTACGGCGGTCTTTGTACTTTGCTCTGAATTCTGCGTAAGTACTGTCGCTGTGCAAAACGTCGTAATTGCTGGAGGGTCTTGCGACCAATGCGGGCGTCGAATTTACGATATCGCCCAAGCGCATGACTTCAGAGCTTCCGTCTCCGTCAAGATCAATGGTCCGATTACGAAACCCGTCGATACCTTCTTCACCACGGATAAAGCGAACCACTTTGTTGGCAAGTTCACCACTGCCCGTATCCAGATAATTCAGGAACGTATCGTCGAAAGCCATGCGGTAGGCACTTTCAGCTGCAGTCAATGCAGCCAGCCTGACGTCAAGCGCATCTTCGGTGGTGTCACGATCCTCTTGTGCCAATCCCAGCTGATCCTCTGCGACAGGAACGGAAGCAACTGCAGCGGCCTTCGCCGATATCGCATTATCCAGCGCTATTACTGCATCGGCTTCATCACTTTGCTTACTCAGATGCGCCAAATGTGCATTAACGACACTTTGCGCAGTATCTAGAAACTGCAACGACGTTTCCCAGAAAGAGTCGATCCCACTTCCACTGCCAGTGGCCAGGTTAAAGGCGTCCTGTGAGGCCCCATCTTCCTGCGACAGCTGGTCGCTGTATACTGTCTCGGCTGCTTCCACTGCCGGCTTATTCGTATTGGCACCCGACGCATCCAGTGCCGCTACATAGGCATCCCGCTCAATGCCTACCAAAACACGTTGACTCTTGACCTGTTGCGTTGCGAGTCGAACATCAAACCTTGTGTTCAACGTGTCACTACGCACAGAGTTATAAAAGGACTCACACGCTGTCCCGGCAAAAAGGTCGACGTCTACACAATCCGGAATCGCACTATCGGCTTCATCAAAAAATTGATTTTCTTCATCGTTATAGTCGCTCAAAGCTCCCGATACCGCCGAGACACGGCTATCCAGTTCTGCCACCGACGCATCATAGTCAGCTTTGGCAGCCTGCACGTCAGGGTCAGTGGCGATTCCACCCTCCGCGATTAACGCAGCCACATAATCGTCAAAACCAGCTTCTGTTTGTGACTGCTCCGCGTCATAGTCGTCTATCAAATAACCATAATCTTCGGTCGCGGCCAATGACGCGTTGTAAAAGCCTAAGTTATCATCATAGTAGTCGCTAAGGGCTTCGTCATAGGCCGCTTGGGCGGCCGATGTGTCGGCTGCTGCCGTGTCCAATTCTTCGGTTTTGGTGGCAACATTGTTTGTTTGAGTAACAACATTGGCGTTCGCGTTATCAAGCTCCGCCTGCTTTAGCACAACAGTATCACTGGCTGCTTCAGCCTGCGCCTGTGCGACGTCATACTCATTTTGCGCGGTGTCCAGATCAGATTTTGCGTCCTGCTCCGCAGCCACCAGGTCGGTAAGATCCGAGCTAGGCAGCGCCCTGAAGCCAAGCGTATTCTCTCCATCAATGGAAGACAGAATGTAGCGCCCGGTTGATGCGCTGGCACTATAGAGCCGCTGGGTGACAGGATCAGATATTTCGCTTAATTGGTCCTGCGCCCGCCAGAGAGCCTTGAGATCTTCCAACCCAACGGTTGCGACAGGCGTATCGGTGGCTGTATCTGGAGGGGTTAGGCTGTCTCCTGATACAAACAACTCAACTTCGGTTTTATCCTCGACGACATTGTAGGAATAGTTTGCAACCCGATCGACATCGTAGCCATCAAGCTTGGCGTTCTGGTTCGTATCTTCCCGAAGCAAACCGAACCGATCAATAAATAAGCCAAACAGACTTCCAGTCCAGGTCACCTCGGTACCAGCGGCATCCTGGATTGACGGACTGTAAAGCGCTTGAAAAATGGCGCCCTCGCCACGGGCATTGTTTGCCAATACGGCGGCGGCCGAAGAACTTGATGAGCGATTGAAAATGTTGAGAAAAATCGATCCGAGTGCCGCGTTGAGCGTATCCGAATCATTGGCAAATAACGTTGCGTCCGTGCCACCGGCAACCGCAATCTTGTTCAATAAAGACGCATCAACACCCGTTGGCAGTCCAAAGCCCACAACGTAGGTGCGCACGCCTTGGCTAAGCAGGGCTGCGGCTTCAGCAGCGGCAGCATCAATCGCAGCCGTTACGTCCGCGACCTTGGAACCCGACTTGTCCACAGAGGGCAAACCATCGGTCACCAGCACCACATAGTCCTGTGTCCCACAGAAATTGGGAGTAGGGGCCACCTTTGATACGCCGGAAACCACTTCCCCGTCCGACAACGTTCCCCCGAAATAGTTACCAGCACTTTCCAGCGTTCCGGCTATAGGCGTTAACCCGGCGTTCCGCAGCGGGGTATCCGATGACGAAGAAAACTGCGACGTATCGAGTTTGCTCAACAGTTGAGTTTTATGGGAGGCATTCACGTCGTCGATCGCAACGTGCAACATCCCCTGCCCTGGTGACGAATTAGAAAACCATGAGGGGCTCACGTACTGCCATGACAGATAAGTACCGAAATCAAGAATGTTTTGTGCAAAGTCGCTATCGGTTGCAGAAAAAGTGCGACTAAACGCGGAGTTTGAAAACCCCGTTGTGCTGGAGTCACTCGTATCTGTTCTTCTCTGGTAGCAATCGTAACTGTCCCAAGGACCCGAAGTCGTCTCTGAGCCGTTATCGAAGTCTGCTGCGGAAGAATAACAAAACCTGGTGCCCTGATTACTGCCGGAATAGAAAGGCAGGGCGACATTATAATAAACGTAGGGAACACCGTCTGTCGGGTTACTTACTCGATTCCGTTTGGTTGTAGAGGCACGATCACCTGTGAACGTTGGATCGTAGTTGGCCGGATCGAAGCTCGCGTCGTATTGGCTATCGTGCAGATTCCTCTTTACGATATTTTCCTGCTTATAGGCCATTAACCCTAATCGGGTTTTATCACCGAAATTGTTAACGATGCTTTTGACCGCTGTCCGGGCGATCTCTGATTTACTGCCCGAATTAGCGCTTCCGACGGCGCGTCCTGTGGGCGCTTCGTCCATACTGTTCGAGTTATCCAAAATAACCAGTACGTTGGGCTTATCACCAGAGGCGCTTACATTAATTAACGGGGGAACCGCCACAAAATCGGCGGCATTCTCGGCGTAAGAATAACCCGCTGAAAAAAGTAGACTTAACGTGGTCGCCAGCCCAGCCAGCAGCCTTGCCGTAAAACCAGGAATCCAAAACGAGAATGACATAACAGCCTCCAGAGACGGGATTCGTCCCAGATTTAATAAATCGTGACTTCTACCAGGTAATCATTCCTGAACTTGAGCATGACTTCGGATTTCGACTCGCTGCCCTGTTGGCTCTTTTCCCTTTGATCCCGCACTTGCGCAGTGGCCGGGACATCAAACACGCCAACTGACGTAATTAATTTTCGATCATTGGAATATTCAATAAGGTCACCACGCAAGAACCGCTCACCGGAAACAGAAGGCGATGCTTCTGTCACGGGAGTCACCAAGGTTACTGCTCTTAAACCCGATGACGACAGCCCTAATGCGACAAAGCAGGCTGAACAAAAAAGCATCCGCTTGAAACTTCCTCGATTTTTCATAATTACTCTCCTAATGACCCACTAACGTGATCATTGCAATACCTTGAAGGTAGATTGAAGCATCACCCGGGCGCCACCATTGGCACCTTCAACAAAACTCGATATGCGATACATGTACGCCCAGTCTGCACCGTAAGGCGGCGGAACAGCCGGCGTTGCTGCCGCGGCGGGGTCAGCCACGACGTAGCACAGGAACTCGATGATATAACGCGGTTTGTTTGTTAATTCCGGAAAGTTCTGGTTAGAAGCCACTGACCGAGCATTAGAGGACCATGTCGTGGGGTCCTTATGCGGCTCAGAGCTATTGTCCAGCACGCAAGCGCTGCCGGAAGAGTATGTGCCGTTAAAGCATTTGCCGCCGTTACAAACATCAGTGAAACAGTCGCCACCGGAGCCGCATCCCGCTGCAAAATCGGCTTCATTGAAGCCCTGGCTTACGAATTGCGCGGCTCTTTCACCCTCGGCTAAGACGGCTTCTGCTGTCTGAAATGCAACTTGTCGATCCTGATAATTGGATGCCATTTTTTGGCTAAGAGATACCCCGCCAATGGAGCCAACCGCCACAATCGTCAAAATCAGAAGCAATAAGAGGCTCACCAACAAGGTGTTACCGCGCTGTGACTGCATCATGGCATAGCTCACTTGTTACGGATTTTGATGGTTGAAACAAACTGTTGACGCAGAAATCGGTCATCCGGCGTGTAGTCTGTTCCCGCAAAACGAAATGATTGCGGCTGATTAGCAACCTCAGCCAGGGACCTTACCAGCACGTTCAGTCGCACCACCGTCACATCGTCCCAGTCACTTACATCATCCGAATCAACATAACGCTCCGGGGCGCCGTCACCGTCCAGATCTTCCCCATACACGAATTGTATATTCTCGACACCCTGAACCAGCTCTTCACTAGAGACCGCAGCAGAGCCGGACTGAATTACTCGCCGATACAGCGAGGGCACACCGTTGGGGGCTAAATCTACATAATACGCGTGGGCCTGAGCCCGCATCACACTGGCGCCATCGTCAGGACTATACTCATAATCAATCTCAGGGATGACGCCACAATTGGAGCCTAGAGCTTTGGAGCAGTTACCAGGACTAACACTCTTGCCCGGATTATGATTCACCTTATTGGTTCCATTGCCAGTGTTCTGCATAACGGCCGTATGGTTGCAGTCAGTAACAACCAGTATGTCACCCTCTGCGAAATCGTGTGGGCCAGCAACATCAATTACGGCGGATTTGGTTTTATGGGCTGTTACATTGAATTGCCCCAGCGAGTCGTCGGCCCGGCGTATAGTCAAAAGGTCACTGTCTGGAACAGTCGCTGCATTCACAACAGGGCCCGAGCTATTTGGAAACTCTGGGCTTGGGTAACCCGCGTCGTCACCATCCCAGCCTCGAACGGCCCTAGTGAAATCGATTTGCCAACCGCTGCCACCGACTGGGTTAATAGTGTTCACAAAATCACCTTCTGTACTGCACCCCCAAAACCCCGCCATCCGTACATCCCTGTTCAACTGGTCCAGGGCAAAGCGAGCATTTTCCTGCATCCACCCGAGCTCCTCGTTGAAGGCGTAGGTCTTCTTTGAAGAAAGAAATACCTGAGAGGCGCCCAGCACTAGCAGTAGCCCCAGCCCAATGGATATCAGCAACTCAATCAAACTGAAACCTGACTGCTTTTTTGGTAAGAAAAACATCATCTAGCCCTCAAAAAGCGGTCCGAAACGAGACCTGTTTAACGATGGGAGTCCCACTGTCGATTTTGTCTTGCCCTGCCTTGGTAGCAGCCTCAATCCGTGCGTTGTCGAATTGCAGAGTGATTATAAATGCAGGGTCTGCGCCCCCGGTTTTAACAATTGACCCTTTACCGTCAGGGAGCACCGCTGCCAGATCCGCTCTCCAACTTCCCAAGTCGAAATCTGTTATTTGGGATGCCGTGCAATTCGCCGATGCTGAATAGCAATTGCTGAAAGAAGGCGCCGCGTCAGCTAAACCTATCTGATAACTATCAACCTGGGATTGGTTCGCTCGCATACGATCCATGATGTCGTATGCCAAAACATTCGCTCTGGACTGATAGAGGACACCCTGGTTCATCTGAAGAGCGCGGGTTTGTAGTCCAGCGATACCGAGGATACCAACAGAAAGGATCAACAAAGAAACCAACACCTCTATCAAACCAACACCGGCTGATCGCCTGATACTTTTATGCTCTTTGGGTCTCATTGTTCGTTGCTCCGCTCTACTTTCAACCATCGAATGTCGTTACTAAGGGCACGTCAAATCAACGCCGAGAATATCTTCTCGAATATTGTTCGAGTCCATATCTGATGCAAACCGCAGAGTTCCTGAACTCTGAATAATTAAGCCGCGAGCACCGGAAGCGTCGTTGTCTTCGCCACAAACCTTAAAGGTACCTCTCTGACCGACCGTATATCCCTGCCCATTAAATTGAATAAAGCCAGGGCTAGCGTCACTCCAGGTCATAGAAAAATCAGTGTTCAACGTGTCGCGAACCTGCAGAAGCGTCTCTGTTCCGCTGGTATAGGCTCCATCTGCGTTCGCGTCATCAAATACGATCCAGCCCTGCTGCCAATTTCCGCCACAGGAAGCTTGATCAGCACTGGCACAAATAGTAACTACCCGATTTCGTTTAATCGCCTCTGAGCGCGCATAACGAATCGCGCCCGTAGCCTCCTGCAAGTATGAAGTCGTGCGGTTCGAGGAGAGCAACGACGTAAAACTGGGCAAGGCAAGCGCCGCCAGAATACTGAACAGTGCAATTGTCACTAAAAGCTCAATGAGCGTAAAACCAAGTGCTTTATTAGTCATAGGTAACTACATCCGGTTAGTCCGCTATTTAAAAGTATCAGTATTCAGGGGCATTAGAAGCGTTAAATGATAGGTGGTTCAATTCAATGGATAAGCGGCGGGGACTGCAAGAAAACTGTGAGCTAACTCACATTATCGAACCGGCTGCGATACCGGCGGGTACAACTCGTTAAACGACCAAACCGGAGGATTGGCGGCATCAGTCGTCTATTTGAGCAGCGGGAATCCGTAATTCTTTCGGCATGGAAAACACAATATTTTCCTCACGCCCGGCGATTTCCTCAGGCAGATCGCCGCCCAGGTCCCGAAGTCGTGAGATTACATCATTCACCAGAATCTCAGGCGCTGACGCACCGGCAGTCACGCCAACAGACTGCTTGCCATCCAGCCATTCGGGCTTAATCTGGGAAGCTTGATCAATCAGATAAGCTGGCGTACCCATGCGCTCCGCCAGTTCACGGAGACGGTTGGAGTTGGAGCTGCTAGGCGAGCCGACGACCAGCATCAGGTCGCAATCCCCCGCCAGTTGTTTAACGGCGTCCTGCCGATTCTGCGTGGCGTAGCAGATGTCATCTTTGCGAGGCCCCTGAATGTCGGGAAACCTGGCCCGCAGTGACTCAATGACTTTGGCTGTATCGTCCATCGATAAGGTCGTTTGGGTCACATACGCCAGTTTCGACGGGTTCTTAATTTCCAGCCCCGCCACGTCGCTTTCCTCTTCGACCAGGTAGATATCACCGCCATTGCTGTGGTCATATTGCCCCATGGTGCCTTCCACTTCGGGATGGCCATGGTGGCCGATGAGGATGCATTCATGACCGTCCCGGCTGTACTTCATCACCTCAAGATGCACCTTGGTGACCAGCGGACAGGTTGCATCGAACACTTTCAAACCACGACGCGCCGCTTCATTCTGCACCGCCTGGGACACCCCGTGAGCGCTGAAGATCACCAGCTTGTCATCCGGCACTTCTTCCAGCTCATCCACAAATATGGCACCGCGCTCACGCAGGTTGTCTACCACAAACTTGTTATGCACAACTTCGTGGCGCACGTAAATTGGCGCCCCAAACGCATCCAGCGCACGGTTAACGATTTCAATAGCACGGTCGACACCGGCACAAAAGCCACGAGGATTAGCTAATCGTATTTGCATAAAAATTGCCCTGCGAGATAAAACAAGTTTGCGGAAGCGTGTGTGTCAGTGGGCAGCCCCAAGAGGCTCTACGTCAATAATGTCCACCTCAAATGTCAGTGTACGCCCCGCCAGAGGGTGATTAAAGTCCACTTCCACCTCGTCACTCTCCACACGACTGACCACCCCCGGCAGCTCACTTTGCCGGGCATCTGCAAACGAAATCATCACGCCTTTTTCCAGCACCATATCGGCACTGAACTCACGGCGCTTGAAAGTCTGCAAATTGTTGGGGTTGTGCTGGCCAAACGCATTTTCCGGCGGAACTTCAAAACTATTGCTCTCACCCGCCTTCATGCCCATCAGATAGGCCTCGAAGGCCGCAGGCAGGTTTTCATCGCCGATTTCCAGCGTGGCCGGATCTTTATCAAACGTGGAATCAATCACTTCGCCATCGCTGAACTTGAGTGCGAAATGCAGGGTGACTCGTGTTTGCTGATCAACAGGGAGCTCTTTCATGGTTGCGTACTCCGGTTCCCGGTCAGTCGGCTGCGTCTTTCGACCCGCCAGACTGACGAAAAATATCAAGAATCATCATGCCGGCGCCAATAGTGATGGCCGTGTCGGCAATGTTGAAGGCGGGGAAATGGTAGCCATTCCAGTAAAAATGCAGAAAATCCACGACATAGCCGTGAATAACCCGGTCGTATACGTTGCCCAGAGCCCCGCCCAGAATCATTACGATGGCAATCGCCGACCAGGTTTCATCCGGCTGCAAGGATTTGAGCCAGCGAAACAAAACCACGCTAACAACCGCCGCAATGCTGACAAAAAACCACCGCTGCCAGCCAGACTCGCCCGCCAGGAAGCTGAAGGCAGCGCCCGTATTGTGCAGCAGGGTAAAGTTGAAGATTGGCAACACGGGCACTGGCACGCCATAGCTCAGCATGGAAGTCGCCAACGCCTTGGTAGCCAGGTCCAGCACGATCACCAGGCCCGCCAGCCACAACCAGCGCAGCTTGGAACCACTCACATCAGGCATAAGAGCGCGCCTCACCTTCGCCATCAAGGTTGGTGACACAACGGCCACAAAGATCGCTGTAATGCTCGCTCTGGCCAACATCTGCACGGTGGTGCCAGCAGCGCTCGCATTTTGCGTAGGTTGCGGGCGCTACTGTCACCATCAGCCCCTCGTGGGACGACTGCTCAGCACCCACGGCCTCCGCCATCGACTTTACCGTCGCTTCGGAGGTGATCAGTACAAATCTCAGTTCGTCACCAAGGTGGGCGAGATCACGGGCCAGATCACCCTCACAATAAAGGGTAACTTCTGAGCTCAGGGAACCTTTGATCTCGCCACGGCCTCGTGCCTCTTCCAGACACTTGTTGACCGCTTCTTTCACGCTGTAAAGGGTCGTCCAGTAGTCACGCCCCAGCTCAGCCCCTTCCGGCAGCGCCGTCAGGCCCTGATACCAAGTCTCGTAAAAGACAGTTTCCCCACGCTCGCCTGGCAGATGTTGCCAGATTTCATCGGCAGTAAAGCTCAGAATCGGTGCAATCCAGCGCACCAGCGCTTCCGCCACATGGAACAGAGCGGTCTGGCAGGAGCGCCGCTCGCGGCTGTCAGCCTGAGTCGTGTACTGACGATCCTTGATGATATCCAGATAGAAACCACCCAGGGTCGCTTCGCAGAAGTTGTACACTTTCTGATAGATTTTCAGAAAAGCGTAGTTCCTGTAGTCCTCTTCCAGCTCTTGTTGAAACTGAAACGCCTTGTCCACCATCCAGCGGTCCAGCGCAATCATGTCGTCTGGCGCCAGTGCGTGCTGCGCAGGCTCAAAGCCGGCGAGGTTGCTCATCAGGAAGCGGGCGGTATTGCGGATCCGGCGATAGCCGTCCGCCGTCTGCTTGAGGATGTCTTTGGATACGGTCATCTCGCCGCTGTAATCGGTCGCGGAAACCCACAAACGAAGGATATCCGCCCCCAGCTCGTTCATGACTTCCTGCGGAGCGATCACGTTGCCCAGGGACTTGGACATCTTGCGGCCCTTGCCATCGACCGTAAAGCCGTGGGTCAACACCTGCTTGTAGGGTGCAACGCCATTCATCGCGATGGATGTCTTCAAAGACGACTGGAACCAGCCACGATGCTGATCCGAACCTTCCAGATACAGATCCGCCGGGAACTGGCCCAGCTCTTC
>Ga0136557_1001545_pt1 | contig 14550 bp, 13 predicted proteins | sample AntRauTorckE6832_FD_104796 | JGI IMG/M metagenome (GOLD analysis project Ga0136557, IMG submission 104796) | Saline lake microbial communities from Rauer Islands, Antarctica - Metagenome Torckler E6 #832 | ecosystem: Environmental > Aquatic > Non-marine Saline and Alkaline > Saline | place...
AGAAAATAAATGGCAAAGCACTAATTCTGAAGCACTTTACCTTAAAGCAGTTTGTTTTATAAAGCTTGCTCAAACAGAAAAAGCTCTTGACACAGTTGTTCAGCTTAAAAAGTTTCATCCGGGGTATTCAGGTCTTTCTTTAGTTGAAGAAAAAATAAACTCTTTACTGAATTAAGGTTTATCAATGAATACTGCAGCAGAAAATAAACATAATAAAAATACTGATTATAGTCTTATTACTCAAAGAATAGAAAATAAAATTCTTGAGGGTAAAAATAAGGAAGAAATTGAAAAATTATTACTTAATCAGGACATGCTCAATAAACTTCCGGAAAAAATTCTCCTTAAATGGAGCAATCTTGCAAGGATGAACTGCAGTATTGATGTAGCTGAAAATATTTATATGCTGATACATAAAAAGTTTCCCAAAAATGAACAGGCTTATGAAGATCATATTGAAATGCTTTCCCTGCTTAATGAAAAAGAAAAATTAATTAAAATTTCAGCTCTTGCAAAACTGCATATTTCAAAAAGTGAAAAAAAATTTGTAAATTTTATAAATAAAAAAGATGAAAATGAAATAGAAAAAAGCTTTTATCCTCTTGAAAATATGCGTAAAAACCAGGAGCTGATATCTTATTTCAGCCATCTTTTCAGCGGTAGAGATGGTGTTTTTGCAAGGCAGTGGCACTCTAAAGAATCAGGTAAACAGGGTTATGTTCCTGTAAGGCAAAAAATTTCAGACGAAGATATTGAAGCTCATCTTTCAGGAAGAGATACTTTAGGAATATACCTTATTAAAGAAAACAATACTGTTGATACAGGTGTAATAGATGCTGATATAAAAAAAGAAATAAGAACACAAATTGATAAAAAACTAAAATTTCAAATAAACCGTGAAGCTTCATGGCTGGTAAGAAGAATAAAAGAAATATCAGCTGAAAAAAAATTAAAACCTCTTACAGAATTCAGCGGAAATAAAGGTTATCATTTCTGGTTTTTTTTACGAGACAACCCTGATGCCGGTTTTGTTAAACATCTTCTGGAAAGTCTTGCCAGAGAAATAAAAAATGATCTTCAGTATTTTAATCTTGAAGTTTTTCCCAAGCAAAATCATCTTTCAGGCAAAGGGCTTGGTAATCTTGTAAAATTGCCCCTTGGTATTCATAAAAAATCAGGTAAAAAATCTTATTTTCCCGAATGCAGAAGCATGGAAAAAGATTCACAACTTGAATTTATTAAAAAATATAAAAGGCAAAGTATTAAGGAAATAAAAATCCATGATAAACAGGCTGATGTAAAAAATTTTCCTGTAAAAAAAAATTCTGAAGAAAATGAAGTATTAAAAATAAAAAACCTATGTCCTCCTTTAGGCCAGATTATATCCCAAAGTCTTAATAAAAAAAATATAACAAAAACAGAAGAAAAAATTATTTATCAGACTTTCGGTTTTCTTCCTCAGGGACGCAGAATTGTGCATAAACTTTTTCAGAGGTTACCTGATTACAACCATCATATTGTAGATATGTATCTTACAAAACTTAAAGGCACTCCTCTAGGCTGCAGAAAAATTCATAATATCACTGGATATACAGGTGATTATTGCTATTTTGAAAAAAACGGCTCGTATCTTACACCTCTTCTGCATCTTGGATATTCTCCGGATCATTTTAAAGGAAGATCAGAAAAAAAAGAAAGTCTTCAGCAGGCTCTGGAAAATTTAAAAACTGCAGTTTCGATAGTTGAAAGGTATATGAACTAAATGGAATCAATATATATTATGGAACCCGGCTCTTATATTAAAAAGCAAGGAGGAGAGTTTTCTATAGTGAAAAATGGTCAGATACTTGAAACTATCCCCTCCGCAAATATAAAAAGAGTTGTCGTTGCAAAAGGAGTTTCTCTTACTTCGGCAGTTCTGGACTATTTTGTAGATAATAAAATCGAAACTGTTTTTTTAACAAGAAACGGAAAATTCAGAGCAAGAATTTCAACAGATGAAAAAGCAAAAGTAGAATTAAGAAAAAAACAGTATTTTCTGCTTTCTGACAACATCTATTCAAAGAAAACTGCAGCTGCAGTTGTAAACGGAAAAATAAAAAATTGTGCTAATTTTATGTCATCACGTGGAATTTATAATAAAGAAAGGCAGCTTACAGAAGCAGCATCAGGTCTAAAGTCTTTTAAACCGGTTTACACAGATTCAATGGATAAAATAAGAGGACTTGAAGGAGCTGCATCTGCTTTGTACTTCAGAATGTTTAACAAAATGGTTAAAAATCCTGGTTTTAAGTTTAAAAAAAGGTCAAAGCGCCCTCCCCTTGACCCGATAAACGCCATGCTCTCTTATATTTACACTATTTTATTATCCGAAGTTCTTACATCTTTGCAGATAAACGGACTTGACCCTTATCTTGGTACTTTACATGAAATATCATACGGAAGACCATCTCTGGCATGCGATCTTGTTGAGGAATACAGAGCTCCTGTTGCAGACAGATTCGTGCTCGAACTTGTAAACAGAAAAATAGTAAAACCAGATGATTTTATAATAAGAAACAACAAAAAATCTTTTTCAGATGAAGAAGACATGAATATGAACAGGCCTGTTGAAATGAAGCCTAAATTTCGAAATAAATTTATTGAATCCTATGAATACATGATGAATACAGGATTTTATTATCAACCTGAAAATAAAAAATTATCAATCAGAAAAATTATTTCAAAGCAGGTTACTTTTTTTATCAAAGCACTTGAAAACAAAAATGAATATATACCCTTTGAATGGAAGAAGTAATTATATGTTTTATCTTATATGCTTTGATATTACCGATGATAAGAAAAGATACAGAGCTGTAAAAATTTTAAAAAAGTATTGTGTAAGAGTTCAAAAATCTGTTTTTGAAGCTTACAACTTATCTGACTACAAGCTGCAAAAATTAAGATCTGATCTTTCGGCAGTAATAGATCAAAGTACTGATTCTGTCAGATATTACCCGCTTTGCAGAGCCTGCAGGGTCTCAGTAAAAAATGACGGAACAGGCCCGGAAGCTGTTCGTGCTCCATGGGTTGTAGTTTAAAATTTAGGAAAAATCCTTTTTATGCTTATATCTGCTTCAGATGAAAAACTCTAGTTTGCGGCGATTAACAAATTAAATTTTAAATTAGTAAAGTTGTTGTTTTAAATCAAAAATTTAATAAGTTATCATTTTAATTTTAACAAAAATATTAATTTACTTAAATTTTTGACTTGAATAATTATAAACAGAAAGTTAGAAGTAATCATGATTACAGGAAAATATAAATTTCAAATTAAATTTAATGAAGATGCCCTGCTTCCAATGTACAAAGGTTCAACTTTCAGAGGGGTGTTTGGCCATGCACTGAAAAAATCTGTATGTGCACTTAAATTTCAAAATTGTGAAAACTGCATATTAAATTCTAACTGTCTTTATCCCTTTGTTTTTGAAAAAAAGTTAAACAAAAGTACAAAAAATATATCAGCAGATCCTCACCCGATAGTTATAGTTCCCCCTCAAACTAAACAAAAAGAGTTTGTAAAAGGAGATATTCTGGAAACGGAAGTAATTTTATTTGGTCAGGCAAATGAGAAACTACCTTACTTTATTCTTACTTTTCAAAATATGGGTGAAATGGGAATCGGAAAAAAAATCAAAGGCAGAAGAAGCAGCTTTCAGCTTAAGAAAGTCAGTTCAGGAGGAAATATAATTTTTGAGGGAGAAAGTAATACTTTTTCTGATAATATAACTTCTCAATATTTAGAACTCAATTCCTGTAAGCACAGCTCAGAATGCTCTGAAATAAAAATTAATTATAATACTCCCTTAAGAATTAACTTTGATAAAAAAATTCCAAAAGATCTTACATTTCAAGATTTAACAAGAATAATGCTCAGAAGAATTTCATCACTTATGAATGCATACGGAGACGGCGAACCTGAGCTTAATTACAAAAGATTAATTGAACAGGCAGAGCAAATAAAAATAAAAAACTCAGATCTTTTCTGGCAGGATATGAAAAGATATTCAAACAGACAACGCAAAGAAATGTATATGGGCGGTTTGCTGGGGGAAATTACATACTGCGGCAATTTGAGTGAATATATACCGCTTATTGATGCATGCTCAAAAATTCATATTGGCAAGAATACTATGTTCGGTCTTGGTTGTTATGATTATCAGCTCGGGGGGAGTTGCTGATTATGAAGTCTGAAAAAATACTGATTCTTTTAAACCATGAACCTGATGAATATCAGATTCATGATATAGAAAATAAGCTTAACATAAAACAAATTGTCTTTCCTGATGAAACCATAAAAAAAATCTGGTCTTCTATTCCATCCAATTCTGAAAAAATATCTATATATCTTGAACCTGTAAAAAAGTGGATTTTATCAAATTCAGCAATAAAAGATCTTGTTTGGATTCAGGGAGAATCAGGTGCTTTGTTTAATATAGTTAGCTTTTGTTTAAACAACAAAAGAGTGCCTGTATATTCAGTAACTGAAAGGCATCTTGAAAAAGAAGAAAAAAAGAATAAAAGCACTAAAACAACCAGAATTTTTAAGCACGTAAGATTTAGAAGATACGAGAATAGTTAAATTATACTGCTCTTTAATTATAAGGAGATAAACTTATGAACTTTGCTGAAAAAATACTAAACAGAAAAGAATCTGTTTTTGATGTAGAAATTGTTACTCCGGCTTTTGCCCTTGGTGCGGACAGAGAACATGCTGAACTGAGGGAACAGACAATTAACGGCCTGATGCGGTTCTGGTGGCGTGCTTTTTTCGGGAGTGATGATCTTGAAAATATGCAGAAAAGGGAATCTGAAATATTTGGAAGTACTGAAAAAAAATCAGATTTATCTATTTTAATTAAGGATAAGAATTTAAAAATCAACAAAAACAATCTTCCAAAGGGCTCAGAAATATTCAACGAAGGAAAAAGTGGTTTCATTCATCCTTATCTTTCTTACGGCGTATCTAATAAAGAATATATAGAGCCAGGTTCAAAATTTAAGCTTCATCTTTCTTATTCAGGTAAAAATGAAGAAGAAATACTGACAAGTCTTTTTATATTGACTTCATTCGGTGGTATCGGTGCAAGATCAAGAAATGGCTATGGATCAATAAATATAGAAGATTTACTGACTTTTAAACCGGATTTCAATAAAATTAATAAAAACCTTAAAAGATTTACATCTTTTTCTAATGAATCAAAGGTTTACTCTTTTTCAAATAAAAACAAATATTATGAAGCTCATTACGAAGCTGGTTTGGCATATGCAAGATCAAAAATCTCTCTTGAGCCAAAGCATAATGATGAAAAAAGAAGATATATAGCAAAACCAATTAATGTCAAGAAAAGAACTCCTGACAGGAATATTACAAACAAGCGACATTCCAAGCAATACTTTATAAAAGTAACAAAAAGGAAAGACAACACTTTACAAAGTTTTATTCTTCATTTGCCTCATTCTTTTTACCAAGGAAATGAAAATCTGGAATATAAAAAAACTCATACTCTGATGAATCAGGAATTGAAGAAAAATGGCGCCAGAGAACAAAGCATCGAGGAGGCTTTAAATGATAAATAACTCTGAGACTTACTGGAATAATAAATTATCAGCTTACCTTCATGATCCTTTTGATAAAGTTTTTAAAATTCAGGGGCATGAAGAAAGAGCAGCAAAGATCCTTGACACTTTAGGTCTTTCCCAGCCAAACGAAAAATTCTGGAAAAAAGCAGATTCTATGGCATCAGGATTTGAAAGAGGACAAGTACCGTCATACAGCAAAGAAGAAAATCAAAACGGTGCAGTAGATTTTTTAAAAAACCCTGTAATTACTCATCCTGTTTCAGATAAAAAATTAGAAATAGAACTGCCTGCAGATCTTATAAACCTCAGTGAAAATGAAATAACCTCAAAAATATCAACAGATCTTTTAAATAAAATATCTGAATTTATAGGTAATAAACCTGGTGACGGCGGATATTCTGATAAATTTAAAGGAAATTCAGAACTTTTTGCAAAAGAAAGATTTTTTTATATTCACCTTTGCCTCAGATTCCTTCTTGCTGAAACAAATACTGCTTCTTTAGGTGCTTTATGGCACAGATTGCCTGCTGACTCCAGGTTTCCTGATCATTCTATATGGCAGCACAATTCCCTTACTTCTGCCCTTTATTCATGCATGAATATTGCTGAAGATCCAAACGGAGCTGGTATTGCAGTTTTTTCAATAACTCCTGTTCAGGAATATATTTCCAACGCAAGAAAATTAAGGGACTTCTGGACAGGTTCAGTAATTCTTTCATGGCTTGCATTTGAAGGTATAAAATGGGTTTGTGAAAACTTAGGCCCGGATCATATTCTTTACCCTTCTCTAATAGACCAGCCTCTTATTAACGAATATCTTGATCTTGAAAAACACATTTCCGGCATTGAATCAATGAACAATATCAGAGATATTGCTTCATTTCCAAATAAATTTCTATTTCTTCTTCCTTTTGACAAAACAGAAGAGATTACTGAAAAAATCAAACAGCATATAAAAAAAGAATGGATTAACATCTGCCATAAATGCGAAGAACTTGTTGCCGAAAATATACCGCTTTTAAAGGATGAAGAAAAACAACATATTCACGAAATGTTTGAAAGACAGTCTTATGATTATTTCGATTTTTCATGGGCATCAACAAAACTTGTAACAAAAAATGATCTAAATGAAGTTTCTAAAATATTACCTGAAGCTATGTATGAAAATCAGGATAAAGTTGTAGAGATTTTCAATAAAATTATAGAAGGTAAAAATTACGACAAGTCAGGAACTGGACTTTTATATTCAGTCTCTCACAGTCTTGTACAATCCTCTCTTGCTGCTTCAAAATCTCATAAAAAAATTAAAAGAAATAGGGAAACAGGAGAAAAGTGTCACCAGTGCCGAGAGTTTGAAATTTTGCACTGCACAAAATATAATAATGATGTAAGTGCTTCTGAATATAAGGATAATATAGATGACTTCTGGCATGATTTTAAAAAAGAATGGGACAGAGAATCTGATTTTAAAGAAAACACAAATGAAAAATTATGCTCTTTATGTATGATAAAAAGAACATTTTACAGAGTTTTTGAAAATTCTGATTATAATAATCATGTTTTGTCCAAGACATTTAAAAATCAAAAGTCCTATCCTTCTACAACGGAAATGAGCCTTTCAGATTATTTTGAAAGAAACAGCATATATTCAGATAATGACAAAAAAAATATAGCTCAGGAACTTCATGATTCAGACTCTGATATATTAAAAAGCAAAAATTTAAAAAATCCGGACCCAAAAGATAAATACTATGCAATCTTACTTATGGATGGAGACAAGATGGGTAATCTTGTTAATGGTTCAACAATAAATTCAACCTGGCAGTCTATACTTCATCCGGAAATAAAAGCAAGGCTTGAAAATCCTGATTTTTTAAAAATATTCAGTGAAAACTGGAAAAAAATCTTTAGTGATTATCCGCAAAGACTTTTGACGCCTTCAATTCATGCTGCAATTTCTGAGTCTCTTGGGGATTTTTCAATATACGGAGTTTCTTCAATAATCAAAAAATATAAGGGAAAGCTTATTTACGCAGGAGGTGATGATGTTTGTGCTATTCTTCCTGTAAACAAAGCACTAAAAGCTGCAATTGAAATAAAAAATTATTATAATTCATGGTTTAATCTCATTGAATCAGAAGATGGCAGTTACAATTCAACTCCAATTGAAGGTAAATTTGAACCTAAGCCAGGGAAAATGTCTTTATGTCTAGGTAAAGGAAAAAAAATATCAATATCAGCAGGCATTCTTTATTGTCATCATAAAGAAAATCTTACTTCTATGATAAACCGCTCCCATTATCTTCTTGATAAAATTGCAAAAGATAAAGCAGGGAGAAATGCATGTGCTGTAGAACTGAGAAAAAGATCCGGTGGTTCAAGATTTTATGTAAACAAGTGGGATGATGAAAATATTGATAAATGGGATACTTTCATTAAAACAGGTCAAAGTATATCCGGCATTGAAAATCAGGAAAAAGATATATCTACGTCTCTGGTTTATCGGTTTGAGCAGTTCAGAACCGGTATAGAAGCAATACTTACTAAAAATAACTACAAACAACTTTTAACAGAGTTTGTAGAACAACAGTTGAAAAGATCAGGAATTCAAAGCAAAAAAGAAAATCTGGCTGAAAATATATCAGAACTTATTATTGATGAAAACTCAGACCAACCTCAATTCAGCCCTGAAAGTTTAATTGTTGCATCTTTTACATCAGGAGGTGAGTAAAATGATTAACTGGTACAGATTAGATCCTCTGGATACTCTTTTCTGCAAAAGTGCTGGGCCTATGGTTATGGGAGAAAATCATGCAGCCCAATCTATATTTCCGCCTCCTTCAGAGACTTTTTCAGGGGCATTTAGAACTGCTGTTTTAAAGCAGAACAGTATAGATATAAAAAATTATGTAAATAATAAAGCAGAAATAAAGCCTGAAATTTTAGACTTTGTCGGTAATGCTGATGGTAAGCCTGGTTTTGAAATTGCAGGGATAATTTTCATAAAAGATTCTGATATATTTGTTCCTGCCCCTTACTCCTGGTTTTCAGAAAAATCAGACTTATTGAAGTCTAAAATAAGTATTGAAAGAGGTTATGAAAAAAATGTTCAGATATTCAGATCTGAAAAAATAAGCTCTTACCTTGTTAAAACTTCTTCAGGGAATAAATTTTATTCGGCAAGAGGAACTAAAGGTGAACTTACAACTATAGGCGGATACTGGGTTAATTTAAATGATATTTATGCTGAAAAAGAAAAAATGAATGTTTATTCTCCTGATTATTTTTACACAGGAGAAATAAGAACAGGTATTGCTTTATCAGGTAAAAGCAGGGCTGTAAGACAGTCTCATCTTTATTCATTTACACATGCAAGACTAAAAAACGGATGCTCAATAGCAGCTGGAATTAGTTATGATAAAGATCCTGTTTTAGACAATTCGGGAACTGTTAAAGTAGGAGGAGAGCAAAGGCTCTGCAGATACGATAAAATTGAACCTGATATAAAAACAGATTCAGCAGGCAAAGGGAAATTTTCATCACTCTGCCCTTTAAATTCCAAAATTGCTTTAAGCGACAATCTTATTTCAACAGGCAAAATAATTTATTCAGGCGGATGGGATCTTAAAAAAGGCTTTCATAAACCAATGCAGTCATTTTACCCGGCAGGATCAGTTTTTTATGAAAATATAAACAGCAACCTTATTAAAATTGAGGAGAATTAATATGATTAAAAAAGAATTTATGTCAATTTGTTCACTTTATTCAATATCACCTGTACATGCAGGCAGCGGAACTTCTACAAGTGCGGTTGACCTTCCGATTCAAAGGGAAAAGCACACAAACTGGCCTCATATTCAGGCATCTGCTGTAAAAGGTTCAATGCGTTCACATTTCAGGAATATATATGAAAATGAAGCTGATTTTATAAGTCAGATAAATACTATTTTCGGTTCTGATGAACAGGACGACTGGAAAAAAGAAGATGATTCTAAACCTGGGCTTATAAGTGTTTCAGATGCAAAACTTTTTGCATTTCCTGTAAGATCAAATATTTCACCTTTTGTATGTGTTACATCTCCGGCTGTTTTAAAAAGGCTTAATAATGATCTTTTATTTTCAGGTATAAATCAGCTTAATGATTTTAAAAAACCGGAAAATGAAAAAGCTATAGCACTTAAGGGAGATCTAAGCGGAAAAATAATTCTTGAAGATATTGTTATAGATGCTTCAGAATCTGACAAAATAGAATTTATTGATAAAATGTTTCCTGAGATTGATAACCTTCTTCTTGTTTCAGATCAGATTTTTGATCATATAATAACAACTTGTACTGAAGTTCAGACTCAGATTAAAATAAATAAAGATACAGGTATAACTGTTGATGGTGCTCTAAGATATGAAGAACTTCTGCCGTCTGATACAGCTATGTATTCAGTTGTTTACAGTGAAAACGAAGCTATTGATTCTACTTTTAAAAATTCTATTAAAGATTTTATTCAAATCGGCGGCGATTATACACTTGGAAGAGGCATTTTTAAGCTTAGCTGGATCAAAGGAGGCAACTAATGAAAAATATAAATACATTAGGTCAGGAAAGATCAAAATTTGCTCTTGAAAAGGTTCTTGAAGTTATTAAAACAAAACAAACCGCTTCTGAATTTAAGACATTTTCTGCAGGTGCTCCTACAATGATTCTTCAGAATGGATTTGGTCAGGCCCTTGCTTTCTGGTGTGCAAAAAATAAAGAACATTTTGACTCTATGTTTCATATTGTTCGGGAATGGCTTAACCAAAAAGGATTTATATCAAGCAGTGATAAGGAAACTTTTTTCAAAAATATTTCAAGCATAAGCCAGTCGGAATACATTTCTGCTCAAAAAGAAGCAATGAACCTTCTTGAATGGGTGAAAAGATACTCTCATTCTTTTATTTCGGATAAAAAAATCAATTAAAGGAGTTGTAATAATGACATTTTATCCTTTAAGCTCAGATTTACAGCAGCATGCTGATAATTTTGATAAAGGCAATTTTTCGCTTTGGTACAGAAAATATATACCTTTAATCTCTTATAGTAATCTTGATCCTTCAGACGGCAACAAAGATGAAAAAAAAGATAAAGGGAAAAGTAACTGCATAAATCTCTATAAAAAAAAATATTCAGATATATCCAGAAACAGTAAACTAACTGAAATATTGAAAAACAAACATCTCCGCCAGATGCATTTCTGCTCCAGTTATGAGAATAATGGTTTTAAAACAATTACAATAAATGCAAAACTTATTTCTCCTATGATTCTTGGATTAGGAGAAAGTCATCCTGCTGAAACATCAATGGTTTTTGACCACACTTCAGGTATTCCTTATATCCCTGCTTCTTCAATAAAAGGTGTAAACAGATATTCACAGGCTGTGGAATATATTCTTGACTCCAAAAATACTGAATTCAAAGATGATGCTCCTGAGCAAGAGTCTTTGATCCCCCTTTTTTTCGGTTCACAGACCCAAAAAGGAGATATTCTTTTTCTTGATGCATATCCGGCAGACATCCCCCAATTAAAAGAAGATATAATGAACCCCCATTACAATCAGTATTACGGTGAGGATAATCCAAATAAAATTAAACCTCCTTCTGATACTGAAAATCCTGTTCCCATAAAATTTCTTGCAGTTAAAGAAGGCGCTGAATTTATTTTCAGAATTTTGTACAAAACTGAAAAAACAGAAGAATTGTCAAATGAACAGATAAAAGAAAAAATAATAAATTTTTTCAACCGGTCTCTTGTCAAGGAAGGAATAGGGGCTAAAACTTCGCTGGGATACGGTCATTTTGGAATATTGGGATATACTGAACCTGCTGAGCTTAAAGATTCTTTTGAAAATTATCTTGAACAATTTCTCAGTGAAGAAGAAAAACTTGAAAAAGAAATCAATGATTTTGTTGCTGCAGTTAAGGTTATTGATAAAAACAATCAGAGCCTGAAAGATACAAAATTTGAAGACTGGAGATCAAAAGACCATTTAAAAGATAATGAAAAAATAGCCCAGGCATTTCTTCCTTTAATTAAAAAGAAAAAATCTGGTGGTGATTTTACAAAACAATATCTTGTTTTGAAAGAAATCCTTAAACTTGAAGAAAAACCGGAAAATATAAATAAAGACACATCCGATAATTCTGAAGTAAAATTGACCAAAAAAGAACAGGCAGCTCAGAAAAAAATGGAACAGTTCATAAATTCAGGAAGCATTGCTAAAAGAGAATTAAGAAAATATAAAGAGTATAAAACTAATTTTCCAGAACTTTACGAAAAAATTTCCAAACTTCCACAAAAATAGAAAGAATTAAAATGCCAAAAAAATTCATCTCTTTTTTAGGAACAAATGATTATTTAGACTGTATTTATTATATAAATGATGCTGACAAAAATAATCCTCCGTTAAAATATGTTCAGGAATATGCAGCATCAAAATTTGCGCCTGAGTGGGATGAAAATGACAGTATACTAATATTTACAACTCAAAAGGCATATAATTTAAACTGGGAAGATAATGGTCATTATGACAGAAAAGAAGGCAACCGGATTCCAAACAAAGGGCTTTGTCAAAGATTAAAAAGCATTGATTCTTCAGCAAAAGTAAAAAATATAATGATACCTGAAGGATATTCTGAAGCTGAAATCTGGGAGATTTTTGAAAAGGTTTATAATGAACTTGAAACCGGTGATGAAATAATTTTTGATATCACTCATGCTTTCAGATCTATACCTATGCTTGCTATAGTAATTTTGAACTATTCCAAAATTTTAAAAAACATTTCTCTTTCAGGAATATACTACGGTGCCATGGAAACTATTGGTTTTGCTTCTGAAGTTGCTAAAATAGAACCTGATAAAAGACTTGTTCCTGTTTTTGACCTTACACCTTTTGATAATCTTCTTGAGTGGTCATCAGCGATTGAAAGATTTACTGAAGCTGGGGATGCAGGCAAGATAAACAGACTGGCATCACAAACACTTATTCCACTTCTCAAACAGGCAAAGGGTAAAGATAAAAATCTAACTGCATTAAGCAGTCTTGCAAAAGGCCTTGATAAATTCTCTAAAAATATAAGAACAAACAGAAAAGCAAAAGGATCAATTGCTGACAGTGCTAATTCTATAAAAGAAAGGCTGAAAGTCCTTGCTGATGAAAATATTATACCAGCTTTTAAACCTCTTTTTAGACATATAGAACATTCTGTTTCAGATTATTCAGATGACAGAATACAAAACGGCTTTGCTTCTGTTAAATGGTGTATGGATCACGGACTAGTTCAACAGGCGTATACCATGCTTCTTGAACTTATTTATACAAAAATGATAGTTATTACTCCCAAAGATCCTTCATACCTTGAAAACAGAGAGCTTGCCTCAAATGCTTTTCATTATGTCACAAATAAAAAGACTGATAAAAAGTCATGGAAAGAAAAATCACTTAAAAACGAAGAATTTACACAACTAATGATAGATTTCTGTTTAAAATATGGAAAAGAATTCACTCAGAAAGGTAATTTAATTCAACAAAACAGAAATGATTTAAATCATGCTTCAGATACTCGAAGTGCAGAATCAATTATAAAAGAACTTAATGATTTATATGAATATTTTAAAAGGATTTTTTTAGAAGCTGATGAATAGACCAATATTGATATCAACTGTAGGAACAAGCCTTTTTAAGGGAAATCTAGAACCTCTTGTCAAAGGTAAAAAAGAAGATTTACCATTTAATCACGAAAAAATTTCGAGATATTTTAAAGAAAAAAGTTTCAAACAGCTTGCTTCTGAACTCCGTAAACTTGAAGGAAGTGACAGAATCTGCGGTGCAGAAATAAATACAATTAATGAAATTTTAAAACTTCGGGACATTAATCCCCAAAATATTATTTTTCTTGTTTCTGATACAAAAGATCGTGAAAATACAGGAACAGTTCTGAAAGAGTATTTTTCAGAACTTAAAAATTCAGGGATAAAAAATGTTGATTTTAAAAAAATTAAAGGTCTCCAGACTGAAGATCCTGTAAAATTTCAACGAAAAGGCCTTACAAATCTGGTAAAGGAAATCGGTGAAATTATACAGTCTTATGGATCTGAAAATATTGCTGTAGATGCTACCGGCGGATACAAGGCTCAAATAGCAATTGCTGTTGTAATTGGTCAGGCTCTGAGTATTCCTGTATATTATAAACATGAATTTTTTAATCGGATCATAGATTTTCCTCCTATGCCTGTATCACTCGATTATTCTTTACTAGGCGACAATGCTTCTCTTTTTCATCAGCTGGAAACAAATGAAATTTTAGAAAATGCGGGTACAGATTTATATGATGAAAAAATTGATATTTTTCTTGAAAAAACATCAGTAGACAATAAAGAAATAATAGCATTAAGTCCCATAGGCCATGTTTACCTTACTGCTTTTAGAATTCTTAATCCAAAACGACCTGAAAATCTCATAGATTCTTCTAACAGAAAAGAACCTTCCTTTGGCAAAGGTCATCATCTTCCTTCAGGATTTAAAAAATATATAAACAAAATATGGCAGGAAAATAGTTGGATCAGTCAGATTATTACTTTGGATTACAGTGGACAAAAGGGTCTTAAGAATCAGGGAGTTTTTGTTAGTGATAAAGGGAATAATCATTACGAACTCAGAGGTGTTTACAAAGGTAATGATGAATTTTCAGGAAAATTCCAAATTATAACAGAAACTGCTTCTAAAACTGATTTGACCTGGGCAGCAGACAGACTAAACAAAAAATATTTTTAAATTTTAAAGATTTTAAATTTTTTTTAATGTTCTTTGACAATTCAGAACAAATATTAAAATCAAAAACCAATAAAATCAGTGGTTTAACCAAAATAATGGTGGCTGGATTTTTTTATAATTTTC
>Ga0136557_1001548_pt1 | contig 14541 bp, 13 predicted proteins | sample AntRauTorckE6832_FD_104796 | JGI IMG/M metagenome (GOLD analysis project Ga0136557, IMG submission 104796) | Saline lake microbial communities from Rauer Islands, Antarctica - Metagenome Torckler E6 #832 | ecosystem: Environmental > Aquatic > Non-marine Saline and Alkaline > Saline | place...
ATAGCGCCCACTATTGAAGCGGTTAACGCGGACCCGGTGGTTCTCAACAGCCAGCTGGGCACTTATACCAACTTTGTAAACCTGGCCGACTTCTGCGCCCTTGCCGTGCCAGCCGGTTTCCGGGACGACGGCCTGCCTTTTGGCGTCACCCTCATTTCCGGCGCCTGGAAAGATGCGGAACTGCAGAAGCTGGCGGCTCAGTGGCTGAACGCACATCCCACACCCCTGGGCGCCACGGTTAACCCCCGGCCAGAAGAACCGGTTACTTCCGGCAGTGCCGTGCCTGTTATCCGGGTTGCGGTGGTAGGCGCGCACCTTTCCGGAATGCCCTTGAATGCCCAGCTTATGGAACGCCATGCCACCCTGCTGGAGCAAACCACAACCTCCGCGAACTACCGCCTTTATGCCCTTCCCGACACCACCCCGCCCAAACCGGGCCTGAAGCGTGTCGATGCCGCAGCTGGTGGTGGGGGCGAATCGATCATTGTGGAAGTCTGGGAGATGGCCGCTTCGGAATTTGGCTCCTTTGTGGACCTGATTCCCTCGCCGCTGGGCATCGGCAACGTGGAACTGGAGGACGGCCGCTGGGTTAACGGTTTTATCTGCGAAGGCTACGGCCTTGAAGGTGCCCGGGATGTGACCGGATTCGGTGGCTGGCGCTCTTACATCAACGCCCTGAAGTCCGGACAGGCCTGACATGGGCTCGTATCCTGGTCCTTAAAAAGGCGACCCGCATCAGCAGGGGGACGAACGGAAAACCATGGGAACAAACACCAGAAGAAAAGAGTCCATGGCGGACAGGGTCTACGAGACCCTGAAGGACGATATTTTTGAGTTCCGACTGATCCCCGGCGACAAATTCAGCGAGGGCGACATTGCAACGCGCCTGAGTGCCAGCCGCACGCCAGTCCGCGAAGCGCTTTATCGGCTGCAGCGGGAAGGCTTTGTGGACGTAATTTTCCGCAGCGGCTGGCAGGTTAAGCCGTTTGACCTCGAGCAACTGGAAGAACTTTACGATCTGCGCATCATTCTGGAACGGGCAGCGGTGCATAAGCTCTGCCAGTTACCAGACGTACCGCAGATTGTTAAAACCCTCACCGCCATCTGGAACCCCGACCACCCTTCCGAACGCGCGATTGGCAGCACCGCGCGTGCGCTGGACGAAAGTTTTCACTGCGACCTGGTCAGCGCCGCCGGCAACCGCGAAATGGCGCGGATTCACCGGGAGGTGACAGATCGCCTGCGAATTATCCAACGCCTGGACTTTACCCGGAACGAAAGGGTAGATGCCATTTACCGCGAGCACGCCGAAATACTCGATGCCTTGCGAAACGGTCATGCCGAGGATGCCCTGGAGCTGCTGACAAGCCATATAAGAATCAGCCAGAAAGCCATTCGTGAGATTACGATGGAGCGAATTCAAAAGGCGGCCGAGGCCCATCAGGCATGGTCAAAAAGTAACCTTTAAACGCCTGTAAAACACTGAATTAGCGTTCATTTTTGGAATTCCCAAATGATTACACATCTGTAAGAGATGTCTCACAATCGACAGAGCACATGTCCGATTTCTGCATTTCGGAGCTCCTTTAGAATAGGCGTTGTCAGGGATGAAAAGTCGGCAAGGATTGCTGGCTCAGGGAAGATAACTCCAGGGATTTGCCAGGCACTCAGTGCACGGCATGGAGACGGGCCCAGGGAAACCGGGCCACAGGGAAGAACGAAAGGGACAATGCGCACAGGATGTGTGCTGCCTGAAGGATCAGGCTCGGGGTCAGCCACGGACTTTGGATTCACATGGACAGTGTTCCAGCTCCGTGCACCCCTCCCCACCGCTGCTTCTTACGCTTACCAGACCAGCTCCGCGCTTTGACGGCCTGACTTGATTTTCATACGTCATCAATCCGTAACCAAAGAGCGTTCTAAAATGAAAAATACCCCTATCTTTGCCGTACTGTTGCTGGTTTTCAGCCTGATGTCAGGCTTTGCACAGGCTGAGCCAACGTCAATCAATATCAACACAGCCACTGTCGAAACACTTGCAGCCCTGGAAGGCGTTGGCGAAACCAAAGCACAAGCGATTGTTGCCTACCGTTCCGAGAACGGCCCGTTCCAGACTGAAAACGATCTGGTCAATGTAAAAGGCATTGGTGAGCGCACCCTGGAGAAAAACCTTGAGCGCCTGACCATTAAATAAACGCGTTTCCACGTTTTCAGATCGGGGCAGACTTTCTGCCCCTAAAGTCGGCTGGCAACCCCTTGCTCACCGCCCTATTATTCCTGTCACAGTTCGCGATTTTCTGACGACACAAGTGGCAGCGCAATGGCAGATCCCATCAAGGTTTATCCTTCCAAACCGGAAAAAGTCTATTTTTACGGCACCTGTCTGATCGACCTCTTCTACCCGGATGCCGGCATGGCGGGCATTCAACTACTGGAGCGCGAAGGCATTGAAGTGCTCTTCCCCGAGGATCAGACCTGCTGCGGTCAGCCCGCGTTTACTTCCGGCTACCATGACGATGCCCGTGCCGTTGCCCGTTCGCAGCTTGATCTGTTCCCGGAAGACTGGCCGATTGTGGTGCCTTCCGGCTCCTGTGGCGGCATGATGCGCAAACACTATCCGGACCTGTTCAAGGACACCCCGGACGATGTCCGCGCCGCCGAAATCGCCGGCCGGGTCTGGGAGCTGACGGATTTTCTGCTGAACGCCTGCCATATCAAACTGAAAGACCTGGGTGAGCCTGCCACCGTGGCCATGCACACGTCCTGCTCCGCACGGCGGGAAATGGGTGTGGCCACGGTGGGCCCGGCTCTGCTGGGCCAGCTTGAGAACGTCGAGCTGGTGGAGCAGGTGCGGGCAGAAGAGTGCTGTGGTTTCGGGGGTACCTTTGCGATCCGGCATCCCGAGATTTCCGGCGCTATGGTCAGTGAAAAAGTTGGCACCCTTGTCGACACTGGCGCCCGTGATTTTGTCACCACTGACTGCGGCTGCCTGATGAATATTGACGGTTACGCCGAAAAAAACCAGCAGCCCATTAAAGGCCAGCACATTCTCAGCTTCCTGTGGCAACGCACGAACGCCACGGGTGAACAGACCGGTAAAGGAGGCGACAAGCAATGACCGATACCGCAGAAAAGTCTCCTCACCAGATCGATGTGAAAGAGTTTCACCCCCGGGCACGGGCCGCCCTTCACAACCCGCAGATTCGCCAGAACTTCCGCAAGGCCATGGACGGGCTGATGAGCAAACGCACCGCCGCCTTTGAAGGCTGGGACCTGGAAACCCTGAGGGATCTGGGGGCCAATATCCGCAAACGGGCACTGGCCAACCTGCCGGACCTGCTGGAACAACTTGAACAGAAGCTGACCGAAAACGGTATCAAGGTGCATTGGGCCGTAGACGCGGATGAGGCCTGCAAGATTGTCCGGGATATCTGTGTTGCCCGCGACGCCAAAAGCGTGATCAAAGGCAAGTCCATGGTGTCCGAGGAGATGGAGCTGAACCATTATCTTCAGGAGCGGGGCATTGAGGCGCTGGAATCAGATCTGGGGGAGTACATTGTTCAGCTTGCGGACGAAACGCCCTCACACATCATCATGCCCGCCATTCACAAGAATACCGAAGAAATTTCCCAGCTGCTGCATGACAAAACCGGCACCAACCTGTCCCATGATGTGAATTACCTGACCGCCAGCGCCCGCTTGCAGTTGCGGGAGAAATTCATGAACGCCGATGTGGGCGTTTCCGGCGTCAATTTCGCCGTGGCGGAAACCGGCACCCTGTGCCTGGTGGAGAACGAAGGCAACGGGCGGATGACGACGACCGTGCCGCCCTGCCACATTGCGGTGACGGGCATCGAGAAAGTGGTTCCCAGTATTGAAGACGTGACCGGCCTGCTGGCCCTGCTCACGCGGTCTGCAACCGGGCAGCACATCACTACCTATTTCAATATGATTTCCGGCCCCCGCAAGGCAGACGAGCTGGACGGCCCGGAAGAAGTGCACCTGGTTCTGGTGGACAACGGCCGCTCGTCCATCTACCAGGACGACCAGCTGGTGGATACCCTGCGCTGCATCCGCTGTGGTGCCTGCATGAACCACTGCCCGGTCTATACCCGGGTGGGCGGCCATGCCTATGGCACCACCTACCCCGGGCCTATCGGCAAGATCCTGATGCCCCACCTGATTGGCCTGGACGAAGGCCGACACCTGCCATCCGCGTCCAGCCTGTGCGGCGCCTGCGGCGAAGTCTGCCCGGTGAAGATTCCCATTCCGGACCTGCTGGTGCGCCTGCGGCAGGAATCCGTAGACGGCGACAAACTGCACCCGGCCAGAGTTCGCGGCCACGGGGCCAAGCGCAACACTGTCGAGGCCATGATCTGGAAAGGCTGGGGGTTGATGCACTCCAGGCCCGGCTTCTATCGCTTCGGAACCGGGATTGCGGCGAAATTCCGCAAACTTCAGCCGGGTAGCCTGGGCGGCTGGACCCAGTACCGGACCGCACCGAAGCTGGCGCCGAAAACCCTCCATCAGCGGATGAAGGAGCGCCAGCAATGAGCGCAAGAGATACCATCCTTCAGCGACTTCGGCATCGCTCCGGCGGAGAACTGACGGCACCCGCCTGCGATTTTTCGGTACTCCAGCGCCCGGACTGGTCGACGGCGGAAAAGCTGGACCTGTTCCAGAAGATGATTGAATCGGTTCACGGCGAAGTCCATCGCACCAGCGAATCCGCCTGGGTCGACATTCTGGCCGGGCTGCTGAAAAGCCGTGGCGCGCAAACCTTGCTGGTTTCCCGTGAAAGCCAGGTCGGTCGAACCCTGAAAGATGCCGCCAGCAGCCGCGACGACCTGCCGGACCTGCTGGTTTACGATGAAGCCATCGAGCACTGGCAACAGGAGCTGTTCAATACGGTAGATGTGGGCATTACCTCAACCCGTGGCGGTATTGCCGAAACCGGCTCACTGATTCTGTGGCCGTCTGCAGACGAACCCCGGCTGATGAGCCTGGTACCACCCATTCACGTTGCGGTACTTTACGCCAGCGAACTGTACAGCACCTTCCACCAGGCTATGCTGGCGCAACGCTGGCATGAGCGCATGCCCACCAACGCGCTGCTGATATCCGGGCCATCCAAAACGGCCGATATCGAGCAGACCCTGGCTTACGGTGTTCACGGCCCCAAGGAACTGATTGTGCTGGTTATTGAATGATTCGTGGCGCACTGCTGATTGCCCTGGCGGCGCTGCTGTGGGCAACCACTGGCATCGTGGCAAAATTTCTGTTCACCGGCTCGGAACTCCAGGCGATTGCCCTGGGTTTTTTGCGCCTGGTGGTGGCACTGCCCTTCTTCTTCGCCCTGATGATCCGGGAGCAAAAAGCCGAAGCCAGAAATGCCAGGGCAGAATCACGCCCTGAAGCCGTGCTTTCCCGCAAGGCGCTGTTGCCCCTGCTCGCGCTCGGGGTGTTTCAGGCCTTCTACCAGGGCAGTTATTTGTTAGCCGTGGATCTGACCGGCGCAGGCATCGCTACCCTGATCGCGCTGTGCCTGGCACCGGTTCTGGTGGCCATCATGGCGGCGCCTCTGCTGGGTGAAAAGCCCGGGCTGGTCACCATCCTGGCCTTGATGGCGGCCATTGCGGGCACGGCCATGCTGGTGATCAGTGATATGGACAGCGCTGGCGAACTGCGGCTGGCGGGCATTCTGACGGCGGTTTTTGCCGCCTTTGTTTACGCCGGGTTTACCCTGACCAGTCGGCATAGCTCCACGGGCGCCCCCATATTCACAACTGCCTTTATATGCTTTTTGACCGCGGCCCTGGTGATGCTGCCGGTGGTCTGGGGTATCGGCGGCTTTGCGGGCATGGCAAGCCTGAGTGTCGGGCAGTGGCTGATGGTGACCTACATTGGTGTGGTGCCCACCTGCATCGGCTATCTGAGCTTTTTCTCCGGCATGAAAACAACACCCGCCACGCTTTCCAGCATTATTGTTACGCTGGAGCCGCTGTTCGTGGCGCTGCTGGCCTGGATATTCCTGGGGGAGGTGTTGGGCATGGTAGGCATAACCGGCGCCTTGATTCTGACCGCCGCCGTTATTGTGGCCTCACGAAGCAGCGCCCGGCAGGCGCCGGGCACTGCCTGATTCGCACCAGTGCCGGGGTTATCGAAACCGACTTTGTTCAGTCTTCTTTACGTTGCTTTTGCATCATGTCTGGCTGCAGGATCTCGATCCAGTATCCGTCCGGGTCTTTGACGAACGCCAGCCCTTTCATTTTTCCGTCGTCCGGCTTTTTGACGAATTCAACGCCCAGTTGTTCAAACCTTTCGCAGGCGGCGTAGACGTCTGGTACGGCGAAGCCGATATGGCCAAAGCCCTGGGGCTCGTCATTACCGTTATGGTAGCTGAAGTCGGCTTCGTCTTCCGTGCCCCAGTTGTGGGTCAGCTCCAGCATGGCTTCGCGACCAAAAATAAAGGTGGTGCGATGCGCATCATCGCCGGGAACGGTGTTGGCCTGGCGGTCGTCGAGAAAGGCCAGGAAATAGAGGGTGAATTTCATTTCCGGGAAGTCGAGTTTTCTGACCAGGCGCATGCCCATAACGCGAGTGTAGAAGTCCATCGACCGCTCTGGATCCTTGATGCGCATCATGGTCTGGTTGAACACAAAGCCTTCGGTTTCCAGTACGGCTTCCTCGTGGAGGCCGGGGGCTTGTTCGAAGTGCCTGGGCATGGGAAAACTCTCTCTGTTTGCGTTGTATTTAGCCTACATACCTTTGTGCACTTCGGTCGGATTTCAAGGCCAAAAAGCAGCCTGCTTAAACTCGGGGGCTTGGCCAGTAAGAGGGCATCCTTCCCAGACACGCCGTAAACCCATCCATGGGGGCTCGGCATTGCCATCCCTGGCAATGCACGGTCTGGGAAGGATGCCCTCTTACTGGCCGATCTGACTTTTCAGATAGCGCTTTTTGAATCAGGCCAACTGGCTTTCCTCGCCTTCGTAATAGGCTTCCACTCTGGGGTTCATCACCTTTTTCCACAGGGGCGGGATGAACGCCAGAACGAACATGGTGGCGTAGCCTGCGGGCAACTGGGGGGCGATTTCGTGGTGACGTAGTACCTGGTAGCGGCGTTTGGCCCAGGCGTGGTGATCGCTGTGGCGTTGCAGGTGGAACAGGAAGACGTTGGTCAGAAAATAGTTGGAATTCCAGCTGTGCTCCGGACCGGTGCGTTCGTAGCGGCCATTTTCCAGTTTGCGGCGGTGCAGGCCGTAGTGCTCCAGATAGTTGACCACCTCCAGCATACTGAGTGCGATGAAGCTCTGGCCCAGAAAGAAGACCGCACCCAGCCAGCCGAAGGCAATCGTGAATCCGGCCAGCGCCAGTGCCGACAGGCTGTACCACCAGATCAGCTCATTGCGCCAATGAAAAGCACTGAGGCCCTTTCGCTCCAGACGTTTGGCTTCAAGACGCCAGGCATTCATGAAATTGCGCCTGTAGGCCTGCGGCAGGAACTGATAAAGCGACTGGTTGTAGCGGGAAGACGATGCATCGTCCGGTGTTGATACATGCACGTGATGGCCACGCAGGTGTTCAACCTTGAAACCGGCGTAGGTCACCAGGGACAGCAGAGCGCCGCCAGCCATGGTTTCCAGGCTGTCGTCTTTATGGATCATCTCATGGGCGACATTAATACCCAGGCCACCGATGATGCCAATCGAGACCACCCAGCCGAGGCCGCCCATGAAAGAGAACGGCTCTGTTGCCAGAACGAACATACTCCACACCAGCATCACCGCATAAGCCGGTACCCAACCGATAGTGATCACCTTGTAGAAGAGTTCACTGTTCATCCTTGGGGTATCGGTTTCTTCATCCGGGTTCAGGGCGTCTTTACCCAGGATCATATCCAGTACCGGAATAATCCCGAAGACGAACACTGGCACACCCCAGGCAAACAGGTTCAGCCAGCCTGAGGCCCTGCCCGCTTCTATCATCAGCAGCGGCAGAACCAGTGGAATCATCGCGATCAGGTAGCTGTATTTTTTCAGCGTCAGCAGAATCCGACGCCGGGTGGACTCGGTATTCCAGGTCATCAGTTTTGAGCTCACAGCACTTTCCTCTTTCCGATTGCAGTGGATCTTTATGATCATTTTTGTCGGTAATTGATATATTGTAGGACAATACAGCAGTCGTCAAGCAAAAGTGATTAAGAAATGAATCCCCCGGCGCTGTGTTAAACTGCCTTTTTTCGATGATCAGAGCCCGAGACAGAGCCCAATATGGATTTTCAGGTTCCCAATACGCTCGCAGAGCAGATTGCCAACTATCTGGCAGAGCGCATCATGACCGGGCAGATCCGACCAGGTGAGCGTGTACACGAAGCGACGACGGCGACTGAACTGAAGGTCAGCCGCGCCTCGGTCAAAGAAGCGCTTTACACCCTTGAGCGCTGGCACCTGATTGATATCATTCCCCGCAAAGGCGCCATGGCCACCCAGTTGGATGCTGTGCATGCTGCTGAGCTCTATGATGTGTATATGCATCTGCTGATCATGCTGGCGCGGCGTTTATGCGAGCGTTGGCGGGAACAGGATCAGCCCGCACTGATCCAGGCTGTGCAGCATGTCACCGAACAGATGCAGAATCGCCAGGCCAATATCACGGCGGTGGTGGAGTCCAGTTTCGGGGTGATGGACACGTGCTGCGAGGTTGTTGGCAACCCCTACCTGACCGAGGCCCTGAGCAACTTCAAGCCCGCTGTCAGCCGTGCCTATTACCTGAGCGCAGACAGGTACCGGCAGGATCTGGACCGAACCGGGCAATTCTTCACCCACCTGACCCGGGCCATTATGGCCCGTGATGCTGAAGAATCTGCCGAATTGATTACCGGGTTTGCCAACCACCAGAAAGCGCTGATTCAGCAGGCGCTGGCAACTTCATGACCGCACAATCTGAACCGGACTATCGCCGCAACGCCTCAGCGAAACGCCTGGCAATCTTTACCCTGCTTTTTATGGTGATGACCGCGGCGGGGCTGTACGCCGTTTATGATCAGTTTGCAGGGCGCACCGTCAGTTTTGATACCCGACTGCTGGCCCCTGGCACATTGATGGCCGCCGCTACATTGCTACTGGTGTACTTTACCGCCGATGGGCTGCGGCTGTATTTCACCCTGAGGGCGCTGGGGCACCGGATACCACTGCCGGTGATCACGCGCCTGGTGTTCATCAACCTGTTTTTCTCCAATGTTACGCCTATGGCCACCGGTGGCGGCTTTGCCCAGATCTGGTATCTGCAGAAGCATGGGGTTCCCCTCGGGCGGGCAACCGCGGCAACTACCATTCGCACGGTGCTGGCCGTGATCTTTATTTTTTCCCTGACCCCCCTGTTTCTGCTGACCCTTGACGCTTTTAAAGGCGAATCACTGGCCGGTGACCTGGGCCCGGTACTGGCGGTGCTGATCCTGCTCTACCTCGGATTTTTCCTGGTGGTGCTGTTCCGCACGCACTGGCTGATCGGGCCTTTATCCAGTTTTCTAAGGTTGCTGCGCCGTCTTCACCTGCTGGGTGAACAACGCCATCGGCGCTGGCAGTTCAAGGCGCGGCGGGAAATGCTGCGTTTCTCAGTGAGTTTCGGGGATTACCTGAAAGGCCCGAAGCTGTTCATCGGCCTGTCTTTGCTGTTTACCACGCTGTTTCTGCTCAGCCTGTTCAGTTTTCCTGCTCTGTTGATGTGGGCCCTGGATTACCACGTGGATTATCTGGTTAGCCTGGGCCTGCTGGTGGTGACGACGTTTATCATGTACTTCTCACCCACCCCGGGCGCTTCGGGGATTTCCGAAGGTGTGTTCGGGAGTTTTTTCAGCGGCACCCTGACCGCTAACCATCTGATACTTGTAACCGTTGCCTGGCGATTCATCACGATTTACCTTGGCATGCTGATCGGGCTGGCGCTTCTTCAGAAAGAGCTGTTCGCCAATCATAAGGACACCGAATGAAGCGACCATCGCCACTCAAGCTGCTGTTCTACGTAAATCTGTTGATTGTGCTGTTGCTGGTTGGCTACAAGCTGTACCTGAATTTTTATCAGCCGGATTATCAGGCCCTCCATGCTGATCAGGTGGAACACATCGAAGCCCGTCTTGCGCAGCGCGCAGGCGAAGGGTTCAGTTTTGCGGTCGTCGGCAATATCAACAATTCCGTCGGCGTGTTTGAAGAGCAGATTATTCCGGAGCTGAACCAGGCCGGGGTGGATTTTATGGTGTCGGCCGGCAATGCGGTCAGCAGCGGCGGTGAAGACAAGTACCGGGCGATTCAGGGCACGCTGGACCGCCTCACCATTCCCTACCTGCTTACCTTCGGGGAAAACGAAGAAGAAAATTTCGGCGCTTTTCGCTTCTACGAGCATTTCGGGCCCCACTTCTACAGCGTCAATACTTCCCAGGCCCGGCTGATATTCCTCGACAGCACCGGCAAAACCCCCTGGCGCTGGCAGATGCGCTGGCTTAAGGACCTTCTGGGGCAGGAAAGAGACCGCCCGACCTTCCTGTTTATTGGCCACCCGGTTCTGGACCCCACGGAAGAGGCCCCATTCGAGCAGTCCGGCGATTTTCTCGAGCCACTGGCTTTCAAAAACGCGCTGCTGGCGCTTGCCTCAGATTTCGGCATAGATGCGATTTTTTCGGCCAATCTGTCGCTCTATTCGGACCAGACGTTCAGTGGTATCCGGTTCATTACCACCGGCGGCGGTGGCGGCCTGGTGCTGAACGACGACACAAGCTTCTACCACTACGTGCGCGTCGATGTGGCCGCAGACGGCACCATCGACTATGCACTTAAACGCATGGAGGCGGGCCCCAGCGCCCTGTTCAGCACCCTGGAATCACTCTGGTTCTTTATTTATTCGCTGTTCTACGTGGGCTACCTGAACTTCCTGATCCTGGTGGCGCTTTTTGTGTTGATTGCCACCAGGCTGTATGCCGCTATTTTTGTCGAGAAAGATTACTACCCGGATTACGATCTGGACCCGGCGCCCTGGCTCGCCAGGCCCCTTCGGGTTGCCATGTTCACCAATAATTACCTGCCTTTCATTGGCGGTGTACCCATATCCATTGAGCGTTTACGCCGGGGTCTGCAGGGACTACAGGATTCGGTCATGGTGGTGGCCCCACGCTACCGGAACCAACCAGAAAATGAAGACAACGTATTGCGGGTCCCCTCGCTGTTATCCATGGGTGAAAAACGTGAATTCCGCCTGGCGAACATTTTTCTATCCCGCATTCGCAAGCGGCTGAGAATCTTTCAGCCCGACATCATTCACCTGCACCACCCGATCTGGATGGGTTCGCTTGGGATGTTTATCGGCCGCCGGCTGAAGGTGCCGGTTGTTTACACCTATCACACACGACTGGAGCACTACGCACACTTTGTGCCGCTGCCGGGTAACCTGTTCCGCAACCTGATTTCCCATGCACTGATAAAACGCTTCGCCAACAAGTGCGATGCGGTGATCGTACCGACGGATTCAACGGAAGAATACCTGCGCATGATTGGTGTTAAATCTTCCATATTTGTTCAGCCCACGGGCATCGAATACCAGCGTTTTCAGGAGGTATCCGACGATCAGGTTCGCGGTCTTCGGGAACAACTGGGTATCGGGAATGAAACGGTGTTTGTCAGCGTCGCCCGGCTGTCCAACGAAAAAAACATCGATTTCATGATTGATGCCATTAACCTGCTTCGCCAACGTTCAGACCATCCTTTCCGGTTCCTGATGATCGGTGAGGGCCACCAGCATGAGCGTTTGCAGCAGCGCATCGACGAGCTTGACCTGAACCAGCATTTCATCCTGGTAGGTGCGGTTCCGCCCGACGAAATGGCAACCTGGTATCACCTGGGGGATGCTTTTCTGTTTGCCTCAAAATCGGAAACCCAGGGCATGGTCATTCTTGAGGCCATGGCCGCCGGGCTGCCGGTAGTGGCGGTTCGCTCCAGTGGAATAGACGATGTGGTGCGGCAGGATTTCAACGGTTTCAAAACACCGGGAAAACAGGACAGGTGGTGTGCAGAGGTTCAGCGGCTGCTGGAAGACAGCGCACTGAGACGCGAGATGGCGGACAACGCCCTGGCTTTCGCAGCCGATTACTCCGTTGAGCAGTTTGCCCGCAATACCCGTGAGATCTACGCCCTTTCGCTGGCCCGTTATCAGAACCCGTAGAGCAGGGAAACCGAGATTTCTGTGTCGGTACGCTCGGCGTTGCCGGGTGGGTCCGACAGGTGCTGAACAAGATAGGCCGCCTTCATGGAGAGGCTGCCGATGATATTGGCCTGGACCGACGTTTCCGACTCGGTGGTTGTGGTTTCCTCGTCCAGCCCCATTTCCACGCTCAACGTTTGCCGGAACAGGGCGTTATCTGAAAGCGCCTGATCGTAACGGCCGGCAATCCTTACGATGGCTTCGTCGTCGTCCCGGCTGCCGTCGGCGCCCGGTTCCTCCAGTTTGTTAAAGCGATAACCAGCACCGGCGGACAGGTCAAGAAACGATGTTTCGCCCACTTCCCAGACCCGGTTTCCGTAGCCGGTGATCAGCGAAGACTGGAATTCAAAGCCGGAAAAGCGATCGTCTTCGTGGAACCCGCGCACAAACCAGTACTGGCGATCGGTAAACTTATAGTCTGACTCCAGCGTGGTACGGTATTTTTCAGTGGTGGTTACGTCCTCTGTTTCGGAAAACGCCGAACGGAATTCGCCGGTGTTACGCCACTTCTCAACTTCGTATTTAAAACCGAACCGACCATTAATCTTGGTTTCTTCGGTATTGCCCGAGGTAATCAGGGCACCCAGTTCCGCTTCGCCTTCCCAGTTTCTGTCACCAGCGCCGGCTGACTGGGCATGGGCGCTCAGCGGCAACGTCAGTGCCAGACACACACTGATTGGTAATTTCAGATTCATTAAAACTCCCGTTTTTGCTATCGGCTTTAAATGCGGCTGTGTCAACGGCGCACGCCCGTTTGTTCGCCCAAAGCGCTCTGCCGGGCCTGGCGTTTCTGTTCTGCACGTTTCCGGGCCTTACGCTCTTCAATAAGGCGCGCCGCTTCGCCGCCAACATGGACTTCGCCGCGCTGTTCCGCCAGACGCATCTGGCGCTCGCGCTCGGCAAAGCGTGCTTTCTGATCTTCAGTCAGCGACTCGATACACTGATGACAGCTCACACCCTGTTCGTATTCCGGACGCTGCTTGTCGGCTTCGGTAATCGGACGACGACAGGCATGACACTGGTCATATTCGCCCCGTTCCAGCCGATGGTTCACCGTAACCCGGTCATCAAATACGAAGCACTCTCCGTGCCACAAGCTTTCCTGCTCTGGCACTTCTTCCAGATACTTCAGGATGCCGCCCTTGAGGTGATACACCTCATCAAAGCCCTGCTCTTTCAGGTAAGCCGTCGATTTTTCGCAGCGAATGCCGCCGGTGCAGAACATGGCAACTTTCTTGTGACGCCCGGACTCAAGGTTCTGTTTTACGTATTCCGGAAATTCGCGGAAGGTATCGGTGGCTGGATTTTTCGCATTGGCGAAGGTGCCGATTTCGACCTCGTACTGATTGCGGGTATCAACGACTAATACGTCAGGGTCGGATATCAGGGCGTTCCAGTCTTTCGGCTCAATATAGGTGCCGACAATGCGCTTCGGGTCAATGCCGTCAACACCCATGGTGACGATTTCTTTCTTGAGCTTGACCTTGGTGCGCTTGAACGGCTGGATATCAACAAAGGATTCTTTGTAATCAATGCCCTCGAAACGGCTATCGGCGTCCAGCCAGGCTTTGACGGCATCCACACCCTGACGGCTGCCGGCAATCGTGCCGTTGATCCCTTCACGGGCGAGTAGCAAGGTGCCACAGACACCCTCCTGATGCAGCAGGTTCAGAAGGGTCTGGCGTAGGGACTGGTAATCGTTCAGAACTGCGAACTTGTATAGTGCACAGACAACAATGTTCTGGCGCATAAGCCTGTTTTCCTCTGCGGGCCGGACCGTAAATCCGGAGCATGTGTTTTAGCGCCGGTAGTTTACTTGGCCAGTTCCCGCTCCACAACGGCGGACATCTGCGACCAGCCGGGCCGGGTCAGGCGGATGTTGTCCACCAGTACGGTGGGGGTGCTGGTCAGTTGCAGCTGCATGGCCACCCGGCGACTTTGCTCGATGTCTTCAATATGAAGATCGGTGTCCATGCAGCGTCTGAAGCGACGGGTTTCCAGGCCGAGATCGCTGGCATAACGCTGGAACATCTCGGTGGCGCTGCCCGAACCACTCCACTCATACTGGTCCTTGAAAAGCCGGTCATGCATGGCCCAGTAGCTGTCCTGATCACCGGCGCACCGCGCCGCCAGCGCTGCAGGTACTGCGTTCTGGTGCTGTTGCAGAGGCAGGTCAAAAAACACAAAGCGGACCTGGCCGGACTCAACGTATTCATTTTTCAGCCGCTTGGCTGCATCTGAAAAGCTCTTGCAGGCCGGGCACTGATAATCGGCAAATTCCCGCACTACCAC
>Ga0136557_1001553_pt1 | contig 14525 bp, 15 predicted proteins | sample AntRauTorckE6832_FD_104796 | JGI IMG/M metagenome (GOLD analysis project Ga0136557, IMG submission 104796) | Saline lake microbial communities from Rauer Islands, Antarctica - Metagenome Torckler E6 #832 | ecosystem: Environmental > Aquatic > Non-marine Saline and Alkaline > Saline | place...
CCATAAAACCAATCGAAAGTGGAGTGAAAACCCATGAAGAAGCTTCTTCTGGCTGTTGCTGTGTCCTCTGTAGCGGCAGGTTCTGCCAACGCTGCAACCATTTACGAGAAAGACGGCTTTACCTACAAGCTGAACGGTGATTTTCAGGTTCAACTGCGTCAGGACCCGGGCCAAGATCAACACGCTGAAGTCGAGTTTGATGACCTCGAGCTGAAAAATTACGTGAGCTATGATCTGGGTAACGGTTTGACAGGTTTTGGTCGGCTCGATTTCGGCTTTAAGGATGCAGCCGAGGATGATGGCGACGCAGGTGAGCTGGAAGGGCCTACGTAGGTATCCAGTATAACGTAGCGTCTTTCTCGTTTGGTAAACAGAACTTCGCCTCTGACGAGTTCGGTGTCGAAGAGTCTTATGAAGACGTACTTGGCGAAGACCAGTTCGACAACGTCTCGACAGACGGTGACGATACGTTGCGCCTTGATGTGGAGCTGGATGCTGTCTATTTCGCTGCATCTTATGAAATGGAAGCTGAAGGTGAGGACAGTGAAAATGGTGAGTACTTCGACCTGTTTGCCTCAACCGAGTTTGCAGGCCTCACCCTGGGCGCTGCCTACCAGAATGCGACGCCTTCAATCGGAGCGGAAGACTTTGACACTTGGGGTGTTAGCGCCTCATATGACTTCGATATTGCGTCCATTGGCGCTGATTACAGTGTGACCGATGAAACAAACGTCCAGGCAGAGCAGACTCTGTTGAACGTGGTTACTACCTTCGATGTTGCCAGCACTACGGGTGTTGCTCTGGGTATGCGTAACTACGATGAGGATGTTACTGGTTTCGAAGATATCACTGAGTGGTACGCCAACGTTACCTACAAGTTCCCGGTTGCGAAAAACGTTCGCTTGTTTGCGGAAATTGCTGACACCGATGCTGATGATGCCGATATGGGTTACCTCGCCGGCCTGCGCGTGAAGTTCTAAACGCCAGTTGGCCAACACGGCCCCATTCAGGGCTGTGTCAGAAACTCACAAAAAGGCCGGGCATATAGCCCGGCCTTTTTGTGCTCCGCCGGAGAGTTCCCGCATCGGAGCCATGACATGACCACGAAGGTCAGTAAGTTGCGCTCATGCCGAACCATTCGGGGAAGATCACAATCAGTGCCAGCACCAGAATCTGGATCAATATAAACGGCAGAATGCCTTTATAGATATCCACGGTTCGGACTTCCGGCGGCGCCACCCCTTTCAGATAGAACAGCGAGAACCCGAAAGGTGGGGTCAGGAAGCTGGTCTGCAGGTTCATGGCAATCAGGATCGCGAACCAGAGCATGTTGATGCCCATGGCTTCGGCCACTGGCGCCAGGATCGGTACGATGATGAAGGATATCTCCACGAAGTCGATGAAGAAGCCCAGCACCAGAATGACCAGCATGGCCAGAATGATGAAGCCCCACTGTTCGCCGGGCAGCATCAGTAGCCATTCTTCCAACAGATAATCCCCGCCGGTGTAACTGAACACCATGGAGAAAGCCGTGGCGCCAATCAGGATGGCAAAGACCATGGCCGTGACCTTGACCGTGTCTTTGGACGCATCCCAGACCATCTTGAAGGTGAACTGACGATAGATAATGGCGAGAACCACCGCGCCGACGCCGCCCAGAGCAGAGGACTCAGTGGGTGTGGCGATACCGGTAAAGATAGAGCCAAGTACTACCACGATCAGCGCCAGGGGCGGAATGATGGCCAGCAGGGCGTCGAAAATCTCCTTGCCCCGGCTCGCTTCCTCGTCCTCTTTGGGCATGGCCGGAGCGGTTTCCGGCTTGAAGCGGGTCATGATCAGGATGTAGGCAATGTACAGGCCGATCAGTACCACACCAGGCATCACGGCGGCCTTGAAAAGATCACCGACGGGCAAACCCAGAACGTCACCCAGAATGATCAGGATGATCGATGGCGGGACAATCTGGCCCAGGGTGCCGGAGGCACAGATAGTGCCGGTAGCCAGGCGCTTGTCGTATTTGTGAGCCAGCATCACCGGCAGGGAAATCAAGCCCATGGCCACCACACTGGCGCCGACCACGCCGGTGGAAGCGGCAAGCAGGGCGCCAACCAGAATGGTGGAAATGGCCAGGCCGCCGGGCAGGCCGCCAAACAGCCGGCCCATGGACGTCAGCAGCTGTTCAGCAAGGCGGGTGCGCTGCAGCACCACGCCCATGAAGATGAAGAGGGGTACGGCCATCAGTACGGTATTCTGCATCACGCTCATGATGCGGTACGGCATGAAGGCAAACAGATCCATGCCTTCGGCAAAGATGCCGAAGAACAGTGCGACGCCACCGAAAGTGAAGGCGACAGGGAAACCGACCATCAGCATGATCAGTGCGACGCCAAACATAATCATACCAATCATGCCAGGCCTCCCGCGCTATGCTCACCTGCGTATTCTTTTTCACCGGACATGACGCGGATGGCGTGAGTGATCATGTTCAGTCCGGCGACACCAATGAAGAACGCACTGATCGGAATCACGGATTTGATAATCCAGCGATGTGGCAGGCCACCGGGGTCGCCACTGCCTTCGCCCATCTGATAGGCATCAACGGTGAAGCTGTAGCCGTAGTGGGCGATCAGATAAGCAAAGGGGATGACAAAAATAGTGGCACCAACGATGTTAACCCAGGCTTTCGTTTTCTGGCTCCACTTGGTGTACAGAACGTCGACCCGGACATGGCCGTCGGTGCGCAGGGCGTAGGGAATGCCCATCAGAAACACCACCGAATACAGGTGCCATTCCATCTCCTGCATGCCGATGGAAACATCGTTGAATGCATAGCGCATCACAACATCATAAAACACGTTGGCTGCCATCAGGATCATGGCAACGCAGGCGATCCAGCCGCACAGTTTCGAAAGCCAGGCCAGGCCTTCATCCAGCTTGATTATCCAGCGCATGTGAACTTGTTCCTCCGCCAGGCGGATTGTGGGACCATTTATTTTACAAAGAAAAAAGCCGGGATCACCTTAAGAGCGATCCCGGCTCTGTTTCTGCATGGCCTGCCAGTTTACTCGACTTCGGCCATGGTGTTGAGATACGCGCGCTCAGAAATATTTGTGTAAGCGCGGCTCTGTTCCAGATAGTTCAGCTGTGAATCGATGATCTTCGCAGCCATTTCGCTGTCTTCTGCTGCTTCGTCCAGCAACTTCTCGTTCGCGGCGTACATCGCGTCGAATACCTCATCCGGGAACTGCTTGATCTGCACGTTCGGGTGCTCTTCGCGGATGTTGGCCCAGGCTTCTGCGTTGGCGTGCTGAGAATGGACCAGCATGTCGTACGATGCGGTGCGCATGGCGACACGCATGATTTCCTGCAGGTCCGCCGGCAGTTCTTCCCAGGTATCCTTGTTAATCAGAAATTGCAGCTCGGTTGCTGGCTCGTGCCAACCGGTGTAGTAGTAGTCCGCGATTTGTTGGAAACCCAGGCGCAGATCCAGTGCCGGACCTACCCATTCAACCGCATCAATGGTATTGCGCTCAAGGGCGGTGTACAGCTCGCCCGGGGCGATGTTGGTCGGGTTCACGCCCACTTCCGCAAACACTTCGCCGGCGAAACCGGGAATGCGCATTTTCAGGCCTTCCAGGTCTTCCAGTGAGTTGATTTCGTTGCGGAACCAGCCACCCATCTGAACGCCGGTGTTGCCGCCGGGGAAGGACAGCATGTTATGGGGCTCATAGACTTCCTGCATCAGCTCCATGCCGCCACCATGGTAGAACCAGGCGTACTGTTCGATGGCATTCATACCGAATGGCATGCTGGTGAAGAACAGGGTTTCAGGCACTTTGCCCTTCCAGTAGTAGGAAGCGGAATGGCCCATGTCGTAGCGGCCGGCCTTGACCATGTCAAATACGCCCAGCGGAGCTTTGTGCTTGTTGGCGGAATCGATGCGAACGCGCAGACGGCCGTCAGACATTTTTTCGACGTTTTCGGCAAAGCGTTTTGTGGTGTCACCAAAGATAGGGAAGTTTGGCCCCCAGGTTTCGGCAAGTCTTAGTGTGAATGTTTCTTGCGCGAGCGCCTGTGTGGCGGAAAATGTGGTTGCCACGGTCAATACTGCCGCGGAAAGAACAGAACGGATCGTCATTGTTATTCTACCCTCTTTATCTTTTTTTATAATCAGGACCGACTCCAGACCCTGTCAGAAATCGGCACCTTCAACGTGTCTGAGCGTAGCAATTAAGTTGGCTGAACGGTAGTCAATCGAAGTAATTTTCCACCGGAATCCAGGCTGCTCACAGATCCTGCATGCGGCCAATGGAACCGGCCATACGCATGGACTCATGCTCCTCGAGTTCTTTAAGGTCTTCCGCCAGCTCCTTGGCCTCGCGAATCTCCGCCTTGCCGGCCAGGGAGTCATACAGCGCGATCACCCGGTCGTGAAACGCAAAGATTTCCCGGCTGATCTCATCAAAACTCTTGTCGTTGTAGTGCATGTCGCAGGTCCGGTTTTTTTCCACCGGTTTATGCACGCCGTAGTCGTACAGACGGGTTTGCATGGCTTTCGAGTCGGCCTGGTTCTGGTACTCGGCGACTTCCCTGGCCAGGAGGTCTTCATGAGTGCCGAGGTACTCGAGCAGGGCGCTGATCCTCTCGTTGCCGTTGAGTGCCGCGGACTCTTTCAGGCACCGGGCGTGGTGCTCGTGCATCTGACGGGTCCACTCGATCAGGTCGGCAAAGGTTTTGATTTCCATAGGTTTGCTCTCCGGTCACAATGGAAGTTGTGTTTTACCCCTTATCATAACAGTCTAGTCTGGATTATGGCTTGATGGAGCGTGGAATGAACCCCTCTACCCTTATAGGTATGATCGCGGGCCTGGCAGTTCTGGCCAGCGTGTTGTTCTGGTCGGCGGAAGACCCGGCCCTGTTCATCAATCTTCCCGGCCTTGCGATTGTGGTGGGTGGCACCCTGGCCGCCACATTCATTTCTTTCCCGCTGGGGGAGGTGCTTCGTGTTTTCCGGCTGTTCGGCACGGTTGTTCGTAACGAAAAACTCTACACCCAACGCGATATCGATGAACTGGTGCGCATTTCCAGGCTGTGGATCGACGGTGATCTGGCCGCGGTGGAGCGTCAGCTTGAAAGCGTGCGCAATCCGTTTCTGCGCTCGGGCGTTCAGTTGGTCATCGAGCTGAATCCGGAAGAAGACATTATGGACTTCATGGAGTGGCGGGTCGCCCGGCTAAGGGCCCGGGAGCATGCTGAAGCCCAGCTGTTCCGGGTGATGGCCAGTTTTGCCCCGGCGTTCGGCATGATCGGTACCCTGGTCGGGCTGATCAATATGATGTTTCTGTTGGACAACGGCAGCATGGATGTTATTGGCCAGCAGTTGGCTATCGCACTGATGACCACGTTTTACGGCATTCTGCTGGCCAACCTGATCTTCCGTCCGGTGGCCGTGAAGCTGGAGCGGCGCACGGAACAGCGGATTATTCTGATGCGCATGGTGATGCAGGGCATTTCCATGATGAGCAAGAAACGCAGCCCTTCGCTGATGCGGGAAACCCTGAAATCCTTTGTTGCCAGCTATGACGATGAGATCCGTGATGTGAGGCCAGCGGTAACGGCGCCGCCCCAAACGGAAAAAGGCGGGTCTGCCACTAAAAAAGGGGGCGTCCGGGATGTCTGATCTTGATCAGGCGGCCTCCAGGGTGGCCCGGCGCTCTGACAGTCTGCGGATTCCGCTGGTGAGCAGTGCCGAGGAAGACAGCTGGCTCATTACTTATCTGGATGTGATCACTCTGTTACTGGTGATCTTCGTGGTAATGCTGGCGTTCTCTGGTGGCCCTTCCGACACATCGGGGGCCGGGGAGGTGCAGAGGGTCGAAGTGGCAACCGTGAATGACCCTCTGGCAGAAACCGCTGTGCCGGAAATGACCACTGAACCGGTCAACCCTGCGGCTGAATTTGCAGGCCGGGCCCTGAGTTTTCTGCAGGAGGCGGGCCTTAGTGAAGAAGTGGAAGTGATTGAACAGGAGGGCGGGGTCAGCCTCCGGGTCAGCAGTGAAATACTGTTCGCATCCGGCGCCTCAACTCTGACCAACCAGGGCATTGATCAGTTGGAGAAACTTGTTCCGTTGCTGGCGGAGTCGGATTACCGGATTACTGTGGCCGGACACACGGACAACGTGCCGGTGCGCAGTCAGCGTTTTCCTTCGAACTGGGAGTTGTCTTCGGCCCGGGCCGGCAGTGTGGTGCGACTGTTCGAGGCCGAAGGCATCTTGTCCTCGAGAATGCAGGCCACGGGCTATGCCGATACCCGGCCTCTGGCACGCAATGACACCGAGCGAGGCCGCGCCCTCAATCGCCGGGTTGAACTTGTTTTGCAGCCACCCCTCAATAATACTGATAAATGACCGAATTTGAGCATCTGTCGGTATAAGAAAACGACCGCAACGGGGAGGTATAAATGGCAGTTTCGCTGGGGATCATCGAAGGTTTCTATGGCCCACTGTGGAGCTGGGAAGAGCGGCGTCAGCTGGTTCAGACCCTGGCACCCCATGGTTATGATTTCTATCTGTATGCACCCAAGGCCGATGTCTGGCTCCGGCGGCGCTGGCAGGAACCTCATCCCGAAGAGCAGTTCCGGGAGCTCGCTGATTTTGCCCGCTTTTGTCGCAAGCAGGGCGTGCGCTTCGGCGTTGGTCTGAGTCCCTATGAGGTTTTCAACAACTTTGATCAGGAGGCGCAAGAACAGTTGGCCTGCAAGCTCAAAGCGCTGGAAAAACTGGGTCTGGATGAGCTGGCCATCCTGTTCGACGACATGCACGCAGACATTCCAGACCTCGCCCGGGTTCAGGCGGACATCATGCATTGGGTTCGTGAACACACCGATATTCCCCGCCTGAGTATCTGCCCCAGCTATTATTCCGACGATCCGGTTCTGGACCGGGTGTTCGGCGAGCGGCCGGCAAATTATCTGGAAACCCTGGGGGCGGCACTGGACCCTTCGATTCAGGTGTTCTGGACCGGTGAGGAGGTCTGTTCCCGGGAAATCACTCCGGGCCATCTCAAACGGGTTGGTAAACTGCTCCGGCGTAAACCGGTGCTGTGGGATAACTACCCGGTGAACGATGGTGATCGTATGTCCCGACACCTGCATTTGCGTGGCTTTACCGGTCGTCCGGCCGGCAACGCTGCCTGGCTGGCAGGCCATGCCATCAACCCGGCGCTGCAACCGACCCTGACGACGATACCGGCCCTGACCCTGGCAGAGAGTTATCGCCTGGGGCCGGATTATCAGTATGGTCAGGCGTTTTTACACGCTGCGCGCGAAGTGCTGGGCCATGAACTGGCCAGCCAGCTGCGACGGGATCTTATGGCCTTGCAGGACACGGGCCTTGGCCGTTTGAGTGACGAGCGCAAACAGGCGTTAATGCACACCTACGATGCCTTCGACCATCCGGCCGCCGGCGAAATCATGCGCTGGCTGGCCGGCGAGTTTCAGGTGACGGACGAGATGGTTGAAACCCAGTAACTCCGTTCTCACTTTCCGCATCCCTGGTTCAACCGGGTCGCAAGGGCAATCGCACCCCAGCGACCCAGCCGGGATGTCACTCCATTCAGTTGCTGTATCAGGATCATGTGCTGGCGATCTCCGGTATTGCCTTCTTCCCGGTTCTCAATTCCAGACGCGCCAGTATCTGGTCGTCCGCTCCGGCATAGATCAGGCGGAAACGCAGGTAGCCACCGCCCAACAGGTAGGGTTCCCCGACATCCAGATCGGACATGGGCGGGATGCGCCGAGTTCGTTCATAGTATTCGGCCCGTTTGCGCTCCTGTAAGGTGAGGTGGATGCCCCGTTTGCTCTCCCAGTGAGTGCTGTGACCCAGAATGTGCATCTTGGCCACCAGTTCTCGCAGGTAAGCGATAACTTCTTCACGGCCACTCCACTCCGGCAGGAAGCCGGCGATGGAATCGCGAACATACTCATCCATCATCACGGAGACCGGTTGTGGTGATGGCCCGAATTCGGGGTAAAGTTCGTCGATTCGCTGCCAGTCGTCGACTGCACACGGGTCGCCAACCGGTCAGGTGTACTATCCAGTCGGCTTGTTCTCGCTCGAATGCTGTTCTGTACCCCCTGCGGGTATTCATGTGGCTCTGCTATTCTGAATAGCGTTCCAGCTCCTCCTGAAACCGGCGGTAACCAGACGCAAGGTTGTTCTGGTCATACCGGGATGCACGCTGATAACTGTTCAGCGTGGTTACACCCCCGGCCCGGTGGTTGTTCAGGCGCCATTCAATGGCCCGGCGCCAGTGCTCCCGGACGATGGTGCCGGTCTCGCCGGATTTGACCTGGCATTCACTGATGTAGGCGTTGAAGTCCTGTATGGTTTTTGGGGTGATTTTTAAACCATCCTGGTCATCGGGCAGTGCCTGCTCAAGCTTGAAGGGAACCCCAGCCAGACGAGCTTTGCGGTACATCACTGCCAGCGGAATGCGAGAGAGCATATCCCGGCCGATGTTGTCGCTGCCTTTGCCCTGCTCGCCGGGCTGATACCCGCCTCCGATGTCTGAATGCACGCCGGGGAAAATGATTTCTTCGCCGTTGCTGGCAATCGAGTGGTCGTTGTAGATGGAATCCAGTGGGAACGACTGCCGGTTCTCATGGGCCGAGACCAGGTGAGTGCATTGCCCCACATTGGGCGGGATAGCCAGGGATATTTCCGCGTCGGCCCAGGCGCTATGACCGTCGGCGAAGGGCACGAGGTTGGCGACACCGACAGAGGCAACCGTATCGAACAGGCCCAGGAAATCGAAGGTGACGGAGAAACCCGCCAGGGTAAGCCCCTGGCTGGACTTGCCGGTCAGCCTGGCATCCAGTTCACACAGCTTGACCAGCCAGTTGGCAAACGTGCGGGCCTCGGCGGCACCGCGGGAGAAGCCGAATGCCGACACGTAGATGCGTTTGACGATGCCCGGATCCTTGTTTTGCGGCAGATCAAAGCCGTCGCTCATATGCGGAGCAATGCCCCAGTGCAACCGTTTTAGCCAGTCCACCAGAATTCTGGGTAGACGCGTTGTTGTCATCCTTCGAGTCTGATTGGCTGGCGTTGCAGGCCCTAGTGGATCGAGTTGGAGGGCGCGAGCGGTCATTTCACCGGTGGCGCTGGCTTTCTGAATTTCTTCGTTGTCAATCAGCATGGCCTTGAGGAAGTAGCGGTGTACCGAGTTAATCACCTGGGCCAGTCCCCAGAGAATGCGCACTTCACCCAGCCGCCCGGTACCCCCGCCCAGCAGTTTGTCGCGGAACCCCTCGCCGGAGTCACCTGCCTGGACAAACCGGGTTCCAACGCCGGGGACGTAGATGCGAAAGAAGTTGTCGTACTCGGCCAGGTTGGATTGCCAGTTGGTTTGTGGCGGCAGAACACCGGGCACGCTTAATCCCGGGTAGGAGCTGTAGAGCCGGGCCACGTTGGACTGGCTGTGATCTTTTCTCTCGATGCTGTCGCCGTAGTTATTGCCGGTGCCGTCGAAGAAGGTGCCGATTAAGAGGTTGGTGTCGCAGGGGGTGAGTGGTTGGTTAATCCTTTCTCTATCATCAATCAAAGTGTTGAGTTTTTGACGCTCCTCTTTGAAAAGTTGTCCTTGACTGCAGGGTCACAAAACACTTCATTAATTTTTTGCGCGAGAACCGAACTCATGGTTTCATCTCCTTTAACTCTTTAATTCTTGCTTGTGTCCGGTTAACGAAATCTTCCAGGTATTCAAGCAGGTAATCGTGGAATTCTGGATCCTTCGGGTTTGAGAAAGGAGAAAGTCGTTCTGGTGACACTTCGGAAAAGGTTTTCCAATAACTTTTAAATATTTCGGGGTTGCTCTCTTCCGCTAATAATAAGTTGTCTTGAGCCCAAGTCAGGGTGTTCATCTCATCTTCAAGTTTTGCTTCTATGAGCTTTTCTCGATACTCCTTTGACGGCTCCGGCCACCCCTTCATCTCGCCCGGAAAATCCGGATGGCTCGGGTCCAGGTCGCTGACCACAACGCGGGCCTTTTTTTTCGGCAGAAACTGCACCCAGAGGGTGCCCCGTGCGGGGGTGTTGTATTCCGGAACATCCACCTGAATCGTCTGGTTTACCGTCCCCTCTGCCTGTCGTTTAGCCAGATTCGCTGAGCGCTCATCTGTGGTGTCGCCCTCCAGCGGGTATCGCACAACCACATTGATCGTCATGCCCTCGTGCCATTCTTCGGGAAGCTCATAACAGCACTGAACGCCTCCGGCGCTGTAGGGGGTGATGGACATGCCGCCTCCGCGGTTGTCGGGGTCATCCGGGTCAACAACGGCAAATGCGCCGATGCCCTGGCCGGCATAGTCCACGCCGGTGATATTCAACGTAGCGGTGTCCTCGCCCATGTCGCAGCCGGCGAGTCCAGCCAGCACTGCAGCAATTATCAGAAGTCGAAGGTGGTAGGGCATCAGGGAACACTCCTTGTTATCGTCGCTGACAGGCTCTCCCTGAACCTGTTGATGAATCAAAACCTGGCTCGCCTGGCACTCCTCAGAAAGCGCCGGGGCGAGCCCGGAAGCTTCGGGTAATGGCGTCCCAGAGTCCTGCGGCTTCGGCGTCGGTGAGAGAGGCCTGGCTCAGTTCCTTATGGGGCTCACGGGGAGGGAAATCGCCATTGCGAAACGATATATCGAGGTAGGGAAACTCCGACGCTTTTAACGTGCTGTTGGCTTCGAGGTTGAAATAATGACCTCGGACACCTTGGTCAGTGGTTTGGGTGATCAGCCATTCCTGAGCTTGCCCGACACCCTTAAGCTCGACCGCGCCCTTTCTCAACACGGAGAAATGGTCATCTTGGCCTAGCACGCTTTCTGCGTTCCCTATTCTATCGAGCAATGTGTCTTTTTCCACGATGGTGTTGTCGATGTGAAAAATGAAATTCACATCCCGGCGCTGGCGATCGACAAAAGTCATTCCAATCAACTCCTCCCGAAACGGCAGCGCTGCACCGGGTATCGGTTCCTCGGCACCTCCGGCCAGGAATCCGCCTTCAAAGCATAAGCCGGGGGTGTCCGGGATTTCATGGGCCTTGCGGGGGTGAAGGTTCTGCAGTAGGTGTTCGAGTTGTTTTAGGCGGTCTGGTTTGTCGGTTGCGAGAGAGGCTCGCATGTCCGTGTATCGATCATCTGACACGTCGGTGGCTTTTATTTTAACCATAAACAGAGTCTGACGTTCCCGCCGGTATCCTTCCAGGACCCTCGCTGCATCCGGCATGTGGGAGTCTTCATTTCGGTCAAAGATGACTATGTCGGGATCCGGTTCGTAGATGTTCTTCAGATAGGGTGAGTCCCGGTTGTGCAACGTTTCCGCGGCTGTGAGTTCTTCTCTACGCTCGCGGATAAACCGCCTGAACATCTGCTGGGTGGTTAGCTTGGCGCTGATCCGGGCGTCGTTGACAGTCAAGGTGCTGTAACGGAGGGCTAGCTGCCGGGGGATGTCCACCTGGAAACGGCCGATACACACCGGGGCCTGGGTTCTGGTATAGGCGTCAATCGTTTGCTGTTCCTGTTCATTCATCTCGGGCACTCCCTGTTCCCATTCTCCGCACCCCTGGAGCATCAGTGCCGCCAGAACCATCAGGCTCCACAGACTCAGTCGGGGGGCGATTGCGTTCAGTGTTTGTGTCAGGACCATGTAGCTGCAATCTCCAGTATCGAGCCGAGCGTGAACCAGCGGGCATAGACATCGTTATAGGCGGGTTCGTGTCCGGTTAACACCGCCAGACTGTCCCGGGCCTGCTCAGTTCCCGTAGACCCTGAACGTACCGGAACTGTGCCGTCGCCGGGCTCATCCGGTTCGCTGATGGTATAACGGTGGTATATCTGGCGGTTACTCTGGGCCTCAATTTCTTGAATCGTGCGTTGGTCTCCTATTTGGTTGTGTTTCATGACTGCTCGATAGCGTAAGTGGCGATCTGTGATGTCTTCCCCTCGCCAGCAAACTGTGCCATAGCTCATGTAATTGTCGCTGTTTGAGTAAAATAAGTAAGTATTGGGGTTGAGCTGGCCAGTGAGGGCTTGGTGAAACGGTTTAACAGAGAGATTCATTACTCTCGAATATGAAGCCCACGCTTTATCTAACTGCCTTCGTCGATCCTCTAGTGATCCTTCCAATTCTGGCATCGCCAACTCCGGTTCCATCATGCCCCACCATTGTTCGCGCTCCAGATAGATTTCCGTGTACGGGTCGTCACTGGTGGGCAGGGAAATCTCGGTCTGGCCGTCCTTAACGACCCGAAGCCAGCCACGGCCGTACTGAGGCGTGGGGACCAGTTGCAGGGGCCCCGGCGCCTGGGCCAGAACCGCCGTCATCTCTTCGCCGTCTTCACCCAGAACCTGACTGGTTGCCCAGGAACCTTCCGTTCCACACTTCATGCGTCGGTAAAAGACGCTCGCACCGACCGTGGGCATCACACCATGAACGATGCCCAGCAGGTTGTCTTTACCGCCATCCACCTCCGAGTAACAGCGGGCCACCAGTCCTCCCATGGAGTGAGTGACAAGAATGGCGCTGTGACAGACCATCCGTGCGGCCTGGTAGCCGGCAATAATGTCCTCTACGCGCCGGGCCAGGGTAGCGGCAGAATCCTTGTTGGATTGCAGCCAGTTGTAGCCGCAGGCATGGACCGGGAAATTGAAACGTCCCAGTGTTTGGACATTGGCTTCGGCCCGGGACTTGGCTTCAGCCTCGGGGAGTTGGCGTACAATTTTGTAGTAATCCGTCAGGTCGGTCTGCAGGATGTCGAAATCGGCGTCATCGTCGGTGTTGAGCTGGTTCTCCAGCCACACCAGAAAATCGCCATAGGACATCTTGCCCACCTCGCCCCAGCCGCGGGCTTTTGCCAGGTAGTCGCTTGGGATTGCCTCACGAGTGGCGAAGTCGACATAGCGGCGTGTGATTCCTTCGGGAACTTCGCCTTCTGGATCGATCTCGGTATGGGAAGGATTTAGTATTCGTTTGCGTGTTTCAGCCCCTTTGGTTATCCAGCTCGCTACGCTGAAAGCGCTATCGACTCGCCATCCTCCCCCATCAACGGTGTTTACAATGTTGCTCCCCATCACTCCGGGCACAAAAATAACCGGGATCACTGCCTCGTGAACCACGACTTCGGTGACATGCTGCTCTTCGCTGGGGCGCATGTAGCTGGAAGCCATATCAAAGATGTTGTAGATATCGTATTGACTCATCCCTGTTGTCCTCGAAAAACGATGTCCATTCCTTCCACGAATTCGCTTTTTTGAATTTGGGTGTCGCCGTTGCCATCGGTAACGCCGGTGTGAATCACTTTGCCATCCCGTTGCAGCTCAAATGCCCGGTTGGCCACGGGGCGCCCGTCCCGCGTCCGCGCTTTATAGGTTTCCTGAAAGGCGGTTTTGGGGAATTTGTTGAAGGTCTGAGACAGGCTGGTCGGGCCGGTAAACGTCTTCATGGCCCCTTTGACCTCCACCTTGCCCGGCGCATGAAGCTCAATATTGCCGTCCTTGATCCGCACGTAGGCGCCGCCGCTGACCAGCAGTATTTCTTTGGCGGCGGACAGGTCGATTGTCTGGTCGCTGGAAGTGACGTTGATGTTTTTGCGGGCCGTGGCCTCAAGGTTGTCGGACTGCGCTTGCATCTGCACCTTGCCGCGCGCGGCAAAGAGCTTGATGCCGGCCTTCTGGACGTAGAGCGACAGGCTGTGTGCGACGGACGCCACCAGGCTTTTACCGGTGGCGATGTTCACATCCTCGCCACTGGACACGCTCAGCGAATGGCCCTGGGCCAGATGCGTGGACTCCGGCGTGCTCATCGTGATGCCGGCCGGTGAGGCCAGGTGCAACCAGGGCGCTTTCATCCTTGCCGCTTCGCCTCTTCCTCCGCGGTCACTGGCCCCGGCGGCGCTGCTCTGGTCGGTGCTGGTGAGTTGTTCACTGGTGCCGTAGGTGTCATCGGCGTCTTCGCCAGCCTGTTTGAGGTAGGCGGTGGCGTCGAGGGCGTCGGCGTTGTGGTCGGCAGCACTCTGGCTCAGGCTGTCGGTCAGTTGCCAGGCGCTCTGGATCTGTTGTCGGGCGGGGGTAAGATCCAGCTGGTCACCGCTGGCCCCCGGTTGGCCCCAGCTGCTGACGTACAATCCTTCGTTGGCCCGGATGGCGCCGTAGGCGTCGGTGCGCAGTTCAAAGCCGGTGCCGCGAAAGGCACCCCGGGTGTTGCCGCTCTGGTGAATCAGGTAACCGAGGTTGAGCTGGCTTTTTTCGTGCTCGGAGTTCAGTTTGACCCGTTCCTGGTCGGTGGCGTCGTCAAAGACCAGTTCGTTGTGCTTGCTGCCCCGGTAGGTCTTGCTCTTGAACCCGGAGAGCAGGCCGTGGCTGTGCCAGTCGGGACTTTGTTCGCCGTTGTAGACCCGCCCGGTGATTAACGGCCGGTCGGCGTCGCCTTCGAGGAAGTCCACCAGCACTTCCTGGCCAATGCGGGGCACGAATACGC
>Ga0136557_1001558_pt1 | contig 14499 bp, 12 predicted proteins | sample AntRauTorckE6832_FD_104796 | JGI IMG/M metagenome (GOLD analysis project Ga0136557, IMG submission 104796) | Saline lake microbial communities from Rauer Islands, Antarctica - Metagenome Torckler E6 #832 | ecosystem: Environmental > Aquatic > Non-marine Saline and Alkaline > Saline | place...
AAAAGCTTCATTCCATTCAGGAAATTTATAAAATTTAAGCTGATAACTGTATACAACCCATGTTTTCCCTGCTTTCCCCATATGAAGAGCTGAAATTCCAAGCTGGTCAGCATGAATACTTGCAATATCCTGACATAAATTAAAAAAAGCAGCCGGCTTAAGACATGCATCAGGTCCAACTTCTGAGTAGGGTGTATAAAAACTTTGTTCATATGTGTCTGCTGAAAAATTATTCATAAAATCTCCGCTGGAATTAAACTCAAAATAAATAACATGTAATAAAGACCCGACTTATCAAATATATAAATAATCAGTTCTGCAATTTTTTACAAAAACTTGCTGAGTTATAAAAACATATATGATAATCAGGCAATACCTTTTTGAAAAAACCTAGTATAAATACATTAATCTTGGAGTAATAATGACCCTGACATCTGCAGCAGTTCTTCTTTTTCTTGTAATGGATCCTTTCGGGAATATTCCTTTTATTCTTTCATTGCTGAAAGACTGCACAGACTCTGAATATAAAAAAATTGTAGTAAGAGAACTTTTTTTTGCTTTTCTTATCCTTTTACTTTTTTTGTCTTCAGGAAAATATATTTTAAGCGTACTTCATCTTTCAAACGCATCTCTGAGCATTGCAGGAGGAGTTATTCTTTTCATAATTTCGATCAAAATGATTTTTTCAGGATCTGAACATATTTTTGATGACACTGGAAATTCTGATTTTTTTATTGTTCCTATTGCAATACCTTCTATTGCAGGGCCGTCTTCGATGGCAACAGTTATGCTTCTCATGGCTGCTGATTCATCAAGATGGAATGAATGGATTCTTGCTCTTACAACAGCTTGTGCAGCAACAGGAATAATTCTTCTTATTTCGAGGAAATTAAGAAAAATACTTGGAAGAAAAGGGCTTAAAGCTCTGGACAGTCTTATGGGCATGCTTCTAACTACAATATCTGTAGAAATGCTTATTACCGGGATTAAAGATATTGTAGAATCTTTGAAATAATATGACTTTAAGACTAAAGTATAAAGTTCCCTGGTGCACCGGGATAAGAATAAAATTCACATAATTTATACCGTACCCACAAATTCTTATGTGAAAACGCTTTGGATCAAAAACATATGGAGACGCGATAAATCGCGTCTCCACTACCATAGACAAGTTACCTGGTTCATGTCTGGAATTTATATAAAAATTAAATTTTAATGCTCACGGCATTATAAAATCATATCCCTCAGCCGCCGCCAGCACCACCGCAAGCAGGTGCAGGAGACTGAAATCCACCACTGCCTTTTGGTATTCCGTCAGGTCTTACAGCCCCTGCAGAGATTAATTTTTTCACATCACTGCTTTTACATTCAGGACAATTAATATCTTCGTTGGAAGAAAGTACAATCTCTTCGAAAATCTTACTGCAATTTTTACACTTGTATTCGAATATAGGCATTTTCAAATCCTTAAATTAAAATCAGGTTAAACAAAATAAAACTGTTACATATTTAGTATGATAAAAATATATTTATAAAGTTAGATGAAAACTAATAATTTTATTTGAGATAATCAAGACCTGAATTAAAAGATTTAAGCATTTAAACAATTCTGAAAAACTTAATTTAAAAATTACCCCAATTATATTCCTTTTAGATTACAAAATTTTAATTGATTGCCCGGCATGTTTTCATGTATTAGATATAAACTAATGAAGTATAATAATTTTTTAAAAATTAATTAAAACTTTGATAAAATCAATTAACAATCTTCAGGAAATTTATGGCTGTCTACGAATACAAAGCTCTAACAAAAAGCGGAAAAAATAAAAAAGGAATAATTGATGCAGACAGTGAAGATAACGCCAAAGTAAAAATACGTGAAAACAACCTGTACCCTGTTTTTTTAAAAGAAATAAAAAATACACAGCAATCAGACAAATCATCTTTTTTATCTGTTTTTTTCACAAAAAAAATTCAGACAAAAGAGATCTCTCTTGCTACAAGGCAGATCTCAACGCTTTTATCTGCAGGATTCCATCTTGTTGGAGCTTTAAGATCTGTAAGCTCCCAGATCAAATCAGAATCTTTGAAAAAAATTCTTACCAAAGTTAAGGATGAAGTAGAATCAGGCAAAAGTTTTGCCGATGCTTTATCTAATTACCCCCAGACTTTTACTTCAGTATATATAAATATGATCAAAGCTGCTGAAGCTGCAGGGACATTAGAAATTGTAATGGAAAAAATTGCAGATCTCATGGAAACAACTGAAAAGCGTAAATCAAAAATAAGATCTGCTCTTGCCTATCCCCTTTTAATGATGTTTTTTGGTATACTTGTTCTGATTATTCTTATGACAATGATTGTTCCTAAAATTGTAACAATATTTTCAGACATGAACCAGCAGCTGCCTGCAATAACACTTATACTAATAAGTCTTAGCGATTTTTTAAAACAGTTCTGGTGGGCAATTTTAATTTTAATACTCAGTTTTCCTGGTATTTTAAAACTCCTTTTTAAAAATGATAAAACTGGCTATTTTATGGACAGGCTTATTCTCAGGATTCCTCTGTTTGGTGAGCTAAATAAAAAACTTATAGCCGCAAGATTTTCGAGAATACTTTCATCTCTGGTTAAATACGATGTCCCCATTTTAAAATCACTTGATATTGTTATAAATATTGTAAACAACCGGGTTTTTAAAGATGCTTTATTAAGAGCTAAAAACGGCGTAGAACGCGGAGACGGTCTTGCAAATTCCCTTGATAAAGAAAAAATTTTCCCTGACATTACAGTCCAGATGATATCTGTCGGTGAAAAAAGCGGTAATCTTGAAGATATGCTTGAAAAAGTTGCTGATATTTATGAAAACGACACCGAAGATATGATTGTTACCCTTACCTCACTTCTTGAACCTTTGATAATTGTTTTTATGGCAATTATTATAGGCTTTATAGTTTTTGCTATATGTGTTCCCATATTTACAATGAATCAGCTCATAGCTTAAAAAATGACTTATTTCAAAATTTATTGTTTTAATTATTTTCTGATTTATGATTAATTCCTGAACTGGCGGTTTGATTTAAAAAAAATAAGGTTCAGGAGATATTTAAATGAAAGAAGTTCATGATAATATATATTGCATAACAGAAAAGTTTAAATGGCCAATGTTTCGGCCTCCTGCAAATATTTATATAATCGGCGGACCCAAAGGAATTATTTTTGACAGCGGCTACGGAACTTATGCTGATATAAGATTTTTCAGAAAAGAGTATCTCAAAGTTCTTGAGAATATGAAGCAAAAGAAAAGGGATTTTAAGCCTGAATATATTATTCCGAGCCATTCCCACGGAGATCATTTTTCAGGTCTTCCCGGAATAAGAAAATTTACAAAGGCTAATGTCTGCCTTACTCCTCAAATGACAGAAGTTCTCTCTTCCAGAAGCGCACTTATAAATAAACACAAAATATCAAATTCACCTGTAAGAATACTCTGGAAAGAAGAAAGAACAAAAGCTGCAGGCAGATGGGATCTTATTTTCCCTCATCTTTTCGGACTTAAATTTATTAATGACCCGGATATAATAATAAAAGAATACGAGTATATAAGCGACGGGATAAAAAAATGGCGCGTTATTCCTGTAAAAGGTCACTGCGACGATCATATAGCACTTTACAATGAAAGCTCAGGAATAATGTTTTGCGGGGATAATATATTAAACAGTGTAATTACATGGCTTGGTCCGCCCCGTTCTGATCTTGAACAATACTGCAGAACTCTTGGGAATATAAAATCTCTTAAGAATCTTAAAACTATTCTCCCGGGTCATGGAAGCCCTGTAACTGAACCTGTGAAAAGAATTAAAGAAATTCTTTACCACAGAAGAAACAGAACTAAAGATGTTATGGAAAAAATTGCATCAAATAAAAATAAAGGCATCAGATTTAAAGACTTAAGAGATCAGATATATCCGCCAGGAACAAAATTCTGGGTAAAAAGCAGCGGAGAAGGCTGGATCCTTTCTACACTCGAATTTTTAATAAAAAAAAGATTGATTAATCTTAAAAAAGAAGGAAGCAGGACCATAATTATGCCTGAAAAAGACATATTCAGCAGCAGTAAAAAAGAAAAGATATTAAACACTTTGTACACGCCTGAATAATTCCATGCACTTTTATAATAAAAAACCTGGAATCATACAGTTTCAGGTTTTACAATTTTACTGTTTCGGTAATATAAAGCCATATCAGTTGCCACAAGACATGCATTAAAAATATAAAGCCAGATAACATAGTCATAATTGTAAAATAATTTATGAAAAAAACCGGAAATATAACCAGTAAAAATTATAATCATAAACGCAAGACTTTTACCTGAATTATCCCTTGAAGTAAAAGATTTATAAATGCTTGCAGGCCAGGCACTTCCAAAACAAAGCAACATTAGTATTTCAAAAAAACTCATTTTTTCTTTTTTTCCTGTTTTCAGTATTTTGCTGATTATACAATCAACTTATATTCAAGTTCTTTCTTGTTTTAATCAAAAAATTATTATACCTAAATTTAGCGTTTTACAAGTTTGAAACTGATTAAATTAACAATCTGAATATCAGCTATTTTTAAAATACAAAAGGCATTAAAATGCATTTTTCATATAATATGTACAGATTTATATCGACTTTTCTTGGTGAAATTCTTATTTTTCTTTCCAGTATAATCTCTCTGTTTTCCTCAAAACCAAAACTTATTTTTTTTCAAAAAAGATCTGGAAGAAATATAATATCTACAAAAACAAACCGGAAAAAAATATGGTTTTATGCCTCTTCCCTTGGTGAAGCAGGTGTAAGTAAAATTTTGATAAATGAAATAAAAAATTTATCCCCTGGTACTAAATTTCACTTAAGCGTTACAACTGATACCGCATATGATGCAGCATCAAAAGATATATTCAAAATTGCAGATATTTCATATTCTCCAATTGATTCGATCATAAGTGTAAGACATGCCTTAAAAAGTATTAAACCGGATTTGATCTGCTTAATTGAAACAGAGATCTGGCCAAACCTTATTGTTGAAGCTGGCAGAAATAAAATTCCTGTAATAATTTTAAATTCGAGAATCTCAAATACATCGCTTCCTGGATATTCAAAAATAAAACCGCTTTTAAATGAAACTTTCAAATATATAAAAGAGATAAACTCAGCATCTGTAAATGACAGTATAAATCTTGAAAAATTAGGTATAAATATAAATAAAATTAAAGTAACCGGTAATGCTAAATATGACATAGTATCAAATGAACAAGAAGCTGATATATACAAAAAAAAATATCTTGATATTTTTAATTTTCCTGAATCTTCTCCTGTTATATTGTGCGGCAGCACAAGAGAAGGCGAAGAAGAGATTCTTATAAAAACTTATCTTAATCTTAAAAATAAATTTACAGATCTTAAGCTTATACTTGCACCAAGACATCTCCACAGAATAAATGAAATAAAAACTCTTTTAAAAAATTCAGGTATATCATTCGGATTAAGATCTGAAAAAAATTCAGATAAAATTGATGTTGCTGTTGTCGACACAATGGGGGAGCTTAAAAATATTTATGCAGCAGCTGATATAGTTTTTACAGGAGGAAGTCTTAAAAACTTTGGAGGTCAGAATATTCTTGAACCGGCAAGTTTAAAAAAACCTGTTGTTTTTGGAAAATACATGGATAATTTCAAAGAAATTTCAAATGAATTGCTTGAAAACAAAGGTGGAATTCAAACAGATGAACAAGGTCTTGAAAATGTTTTTTTTGAACTTTTAAAAAGTAAAGAGCTTAGAATAAAAACAGGAGAAAATGCATTCAAAACAATAAAAAAAAACCGTGGTGCAGCCCGTTCCCAGGCATTAACCGCCTTAAACTATATAAAATAATGCTTTTATCAGAGTAAACATAAAAGGTGAATTTATGAAAAGCCAACAGTTTTCTGATTCTTTTGTCAATGAATTAAACTTATTTTTAAATAACAAAAAAAACAAAAAACAATTTATAAATAATTTTTTTAAAAATTACGTTGCAATGCCGGCTGTAACAAAAGATTACGGAGGAACCGGGGGAAGTTTCAAAGACATTTATTTATTCAACAAAAACCTTGCCTTATCTACCGGTAACATAGGGTTTACTCTTACATCTCTTATTCATCAGATTATACTTAAACTTATAAATGAAACAGGGACTAGTGCCCAAAAGGAAAACTTACTTAAAGATGCAGTAAATAAGGGCATTGTTTTTTCATTTGCAGTAAGTGAGCCTGAGACAGGACCTCATCCAAAATATTTAAAAACTAAAGCTGAAAAAAACAGCGCCGGATATCTTATAAACGGCAGCAAAACTTTTATCACAAATGCTCCGGTATCTGATTATACAATTGTTATAGCTGTTACAAAAGAGACAGAAATAAAACATTATTCAGCTTTTATTATAAAAACAGATGAAGAAGGTACTGATTTAAAAGAATTTAATGATCTCCCTTTTTTCAAGGATTCTTTCCACGGAAGTCTTGACCTTAAAAATGTAGTAGCTTGTTCAGATGCTATACTCGGCAGTCCTGACTCTGCTTATGATGATATTGTAATGAAATTTCGAAAATATGAAGATATTCTAATGACTGGTCCGGTACTCGGGGGGATTGAATATCTTATGAACAATTCTTTTAAGGGAAATATCAGTATTACTGATAAAGATTTTTTTTATAAAAAAGGAACACTCACTGCACAGATTAAATCTCTTGATTATCTTTGTATTAAAGCATGTATGGAACTTGAGAATAATGCAGGTATAACCGAGTATATTCATTTATTTATGAGACAGCAAATAAAAACTATAGTTGAACAAATCCAAAATTTATGCAAAGAGTTTAATATTACTTTAGCTGATAAAGAAAAAGAAATTTTAAACGATCTTACAAAATCAGGCAATATTGCCTTTAATGCAGCATACAGCAAACTGATAAAACTAGGGAAAAATGAGTTTTTCTAATGTTCAGTGCAAATATTGATACAAAAAAAAACCGGCTCTACCTTTTTCTTGGCGGCATTACAGAAAAAAAGGAGTTTAGTGAAGCTATTGCTGAAACTGAAAGGCTTGTAAGATTTCTTGCTCAAAATTTTACCTGCATATCAGATTTAAGAGGTTTTCATTTAAAAGACAAAGATCATTACTTTATGCAGTCGATCCAGGAGACGCTCTGGGATGCAGGTGTTAAACATGTTATAAGAGTTGTTGATGAAAAATGTATAAAAAGATTTTCCTTTGAAAAAAAAAGCGCGGTCTGGCCCGGATATACAACAGAAACCGCTTTTTCACTTGATGAGGCCGAGATTATTTTAAGTAAAAAAGGATTGTAGTCTTGTCTGCATTTTCTATAGGTTGTCATGATTTTAACCGAACTTGTAAAATCTTTTTTCCTCTCTGATCCATATACAATCAAAAAAATTCAGGCTTATTAAAAATGTTTTATATTTTGGTTAATATTTTTCCAGTAATAATGACTTTTTTTACAGGAGTCTTACTGAAAAAACTTAAAATTGTATCAGGAAAAGATGCTGATACTGTTTTAAAAATAATTTTTTATGCCGGGATTCCGGCTCTGATACTGACCAATCTTCCAGGAATTTCAGCAGACGGCGTACTTGCCCTCTTGCCTGTTATTGCAATTTTAACGCTTATTGGATCAGGCCTGTTATCTTTTGCTTTCTCAATTATTTTTAAGACAGAACAGAAAAGATCTGCAACAGGTGCAGTCGGCGCAATGATGATGAATTTAGGTTTTTGCCTTCCTTTTGTTATTTCATTTTACGGCAAAGAAGGTCTTGCTAAAGCACTTATTTTTGATGCAGGAAATGCATTTTTTGTATTTACAGTAACATATTTTGTTGCAAACTTTTTTGGTACAAATAAAACAAGACAGATAATACTGCTTGATTTCTTAAAAACACCTCCTTTGATAGCAATAATTTTTGCTGTACTTTTGAATATTTATAACATAAATCTTCCTTCACCGATTTTTAATTTTTTTGAATTTCTATCGGATATGGTTTTTCCCATGATTATGCTGAGCATAGGGATTAAATTCAGCCCGGGATCAAACTTTTCTTTTTATATGCTTTTTTCTGTTTTATCCAGAATGGCAGGCGGTTTTCTTGCAGCATATTTTATGCTATCATTTATTGATGTAGATATTATAACAAGACAGGCTGTTTTAATGTGCTCTGCAGCACCTGTTGGTTTTAATACAATAACCTTTTCTGTTATAAAAGGGCTTGACGATGATTTTGCAGCCTCATTAGTTTCATATTCAGCAGGAGCAGGACTCATTGTATTACCATTAATTTATTATTTTACCGGTTAACAAGATATGCTTATAAGTAAAAAAAAAGACGACTTACTTAATAATATTTTTAAATATAAAAAAAGAATTAACGACATAGATTCAAAAATTGCTCTTTATTTGTCAGACAAAAGTAAATATCCTCATCCGGGTCATGAAAGCTTTATCTATGAAGTCAGAAGGTTTGAAAACCGAATCCATGCCTATCCTGATAAAGATGTTCAGTATTTCCTGGAAAACCTTATGGAATCTTTGAGAATCCATGAAAAAATATGGCGTCAGAAATTCAAAAATTTTGAAAATAAACGTAAAAATTTATTCCAGGAAGAAGATATAAAACAGATATACGATTCTTACATTACTGCTATTAAAAAAAAGGGTTCTGATGAAAATTTAAGCTATAACAATTTTAAAAAACGGTTTAATAAAGCAGTTGAAATTAAATCTGAATCTATAAAACCTGATGAAACACTTAAAGCAGAATGTCTTGATAACGGAGAGATTTTTATAAAAAAGGAAAAAATTGAACATAACTGATTATATACCTTCAACTGCCGAAGAACTTAAAAAAAGGGGCTGGAACAAACTTGATGTAATTATTGTTACCGGTGATGCTCATATAGATTCTCCTTTCATAGGTTCTGCTGTTATAGCAAGGGTTCTTCTTGATGCCGGTTATAAAGTCGGAATAATATCCCAGCCTGACCCGGATTCTGACCATGAAATAAAAAAACTTGGGGAACCTTCTCTTTTCTGGGGTGTTACTTCAGGATCTATAGATTCAATGGTTTCAAATTATACAGCTACGGGTAAAAAAAGAAAAAATGATGACCTTACCCCCGGGGGTATAAACAACAAAAGACCTGACCTTGCTACAATTAAATATACAAATCTTATTAAAAAAAATTTTAAAAATCACAGTCCAATTGTTCTTGGAGGAATTGAAGCAAGCCTTCGAAGAATTGCTCATTATGACTATATGAAAAAAAAAATAAGAAGATCTGTGCTTTTCGATTCCAAAGCAGATTTTATCTTATACGGAATGGCTGAAAAATCCGTAACAGAGCTTGCAGATGCACTTAAAAACTCTACTTCTTTTGAAAATATAAAAGGTCTTTGTTATATCTCAAAATCGGTTCCGGAAAATTTTCATATTCTTCCATCATACGAAAAAGTTGAAAATGACAAAGATAAATTTGCTCAAATGTTTTTAGATTTTTACACCAATAAAGAACCTTTTACTTCATCCGGTCTTGCACAAAAACACGACACCAGATACTTAATTGCCAATCCACCCCCTGCTCCGCTTTCTTCCGAAGAACTAGACCGCGTATATGAACTTCCGTTTACACGCGAGGTTCATCCTTGTGATCTGAAAAAAGGAGAAGTAAGAGCACAGGAGACCATAAAACATTCTGTAACAACTCACAGAGGCTGCTATGGAGAATGCAGCTTTTGTGCAATTGCAGTTCATCAGGGAACTCTTGTTGTATCAAGAAGTGAAAAATCTATACTTGGTGAAGTCGAAAAAATTTCCGTGAGAAAAGATTTTAAAGGCTATATTTCGGATCTTGGCGGTCCTACAGCAAATATGTACGGATTTGAATGCTCAAAAAAATTAAAAAACGGAGCATGCAAAGAAAAAAAATGCCTTTTCCCGAAAGTATGCAAAAACCTAAAGCCTGACCATAGAAATCAGATAGAGCTTATAAAAAAAGCAGAAAAATTAAAAAATATAAAAAAAGTATTTATAGCATCAGGAATAAGATACGATATTATTTTAAACGACCGAAATAACGGTGAAAATTATCTAAAAAAAATCATAAATAATAATATTTCAGGACAGCTTAAAATTGCACCTGAAAATACTGAGGATAAAATTTTAAATCTCATGGGTAAACCTGATTCACAAGTTCTTTTAAAATTTAAAAATCTTTTCGACAGATTAAACAATAACAAAAATTTTCTTACCTACTACTTTATTGCAGCATTCCCAGGCTGTTCAAAAAAAGAGATGCTAAATCTGAAAAAATTCTGTATAAATAAACTTAAGCATACTCCGAAACAGGTTCAGATTTTTACTCCTACTCCTTCTACTGTTGCAACTATGATGTACTATACTCAAAAAGATACAAAAGGGTATCCTGTTTACTGTGCCAAAACAAATAATGAAAAAGAGATGCAGAAAAAAATGTTAATCAGTAATTCTCCGGTTAAATGACATATGTCTGGAAGCTAAGATAAAAGTTTAGAATTATAAAATAGAACAAAAGGTTTTTTTATGTTTAAATTTATCAGTAAATCTTATCCTTTTTTATTTCTCATCCTTATTATTTCCACAAACATTTATGCCTCTGAGTCACAATTATATTTTAAAGATAAAATTGAAATGGGGAAAAGTTATTTTAAAACAGGAAATTATGAAAAATCATATGAACTTTTTAAAAATCTGTTTTCTGATAACCCTGAGAACCAGTTAATTAATTTTTACCTTGGCAGATCGGCTTTTGAATTAAAAAAATATGAAGAAGCTGTTTTTACTTTTCAAAGACTCCTGATCAAATACCCGGACCTTTCAAGGGTAAAACTTGAAACCGCAAGAAGTTATATGGCTCTTGGGGCTTTTCAGGAGGCGAAAAGACTTTTTAGAGAAGTTCTTGAAACAGATCCTCCCGAAGATGTAAAAAAAAATATAGATAAACTTTTAAACATAATAAAAAGCAGAGAAAATAAACATAAATTCTGGTCATCTGTTCAGATAGGTTATGGTTATGATGACAATGTTAATACAACGCCTGCAGATCAGTTTGTAGAGATTCCGTTGCTTAATAATCTTGCATTCAAACTTGATGAAGAAAAAACAGATTTCTTTACAAGTTCACTTATCAATTTAAATCACAGCTATAAATTTGAAACCCAGCATTTAAACAGTTTTGATACATCATTTACCTATCTTAAAAACCTTTATAACTCAGAAGATGAACAAAATCTCGATTTTTTCAGTCTTAATTCTGCTCCTGTTTTTTCAATCACACCGACATTTGCTTTAAAAGCAGGGATTATAGGCCAGAGTATAAGAATAGACAACAGCAGCTATATGAATGTACTTGGTGCAAATACTCTTTTTAAAAAAAGGTTTACAAACAATTTCTCATTAAGTCTCGATCTTTCCTATTTAAATAAAAATTACAGCGATTACCCGGGAAAAGATGCAGACTCATTCAGCTTTAATATTTCATCTACAAAAAAAATATCAAATTTTTATATTTCTCCTTTTGGCGGTTACTCGGATGAATCAGCCCAGTCTGATATTAATTCTTACAAACGTTATACAGGAGGAGCATCTTTATCCTTTGTTTTTTTAAAAGATTTTTTCTTAAAAACTTTATACAGATTTGAAAAGTCAGAATATGATTCTGAAAATCAACTTTTTATGGCAAAAAGAGCTGACAATGCCCACTATATTTCAACCGATATTCAGTGGACTTTTTTCAAAAACAGAAAAATTGCGTCTTCTTTGGGGTTGTCTTATTTATATCTCAACAATAATTCAAATATCCAGATTTATGAATATGATAAAAACAAATCAAGTTTCTATGTAAAAATAGATTTTTAAAAAAGGTGCCGTTATGAAAAAAAGATGCTTATTCATTAATATACTTATTTTCTTTACATTAATATTTTTATCTGTGTCACAAAGCTTTGCCAGTGTTGGTAAGATAGCAGCTATCCGGGGTAACGCTTCTGCTTTAAACAATGATAAAACAAGAACACTAAAAATAAAAAGCAAGATCTTTCTAAATGATACAATAGTAACAGATGAAAGAACCAGGCTTCAGATACTTTTTAATGACGAATCAATTGTAAGTATGGGTCCCCAGAGTACAATGACAATAAAAAAATTCAAATTTGACAAAAACGACGCCGAGTTTGAAACAGAAGCTGAAGAAGGAATTTTCCGCATAATGGGTGGTAAAATCGTAAACAGGTCTCCTGAAAATTTTAATATTAATACTTCTGTTGCAAGTATAGGTATCAGGGGATCAGCTTTTGCTTTTAAGTTGTCTGATTCAGAATTAAATATTGTTTTTTTGGGAGGAAAAGGAATCGATGTTAAGTCTGAATTCGGTGATGTTGCTCTTATAAAACCCGGATTTGGTACAAAAGTATCAAAAGAACTTAAAAATATAGAATCACCAAGAAAATTTAGTGAAGGTGAAATGAAAAGCCTTGATTCTGAGCCTGAATCCGGCTCTGATGATACTCGGAAAACTGATGATGCTGGCGGTTCTGAAGAACAGAAAAAAGACGATAAAAGCACTTTGGAGAATCAGGATTCTGAACAGGAATCTGACAGTGATGCAAACGATTCTGAACCGTTATCAGATTATAGTACAGATCAATCAGAACCCTCTGAACTTTTAAATACCGAAGAAATATCTTCTGGAATATCTTCCGATAATAATCAGGATAATTTAGACCAGAATATTGAAGAAAATACAGTAGAAACTTTTGAATTCAGCACCGGCAAATACCTTGGAACAGCTTCAGATATGACAGATGCCGCATCTGCAGATAACTTCATTAGGCCGGGGACATTAAGCGGTGTTTTTGATAAATATCTTAAAATAACTGCAAACGATGCAGACCAGAATATATTATCACAAAACCAGTATCAGGCTTTTTCAATACCTGATTCTTCAAAAGTGTATTCTTTTCCTGAATCTTTTGATTATAACTATACTTTTACAAAAGACAGCAATACATATGATCTTAACGCTAAAATAACTACATCTGCTTTAAATGAATTTTATATTCTTCATACTCCTGAAACTGCGCTTTATACTGACAACCCTGATTTTTTATATTCATCAACTGGTTATTTCGGGATTTTGTCCGATTCTTCAGATTATCCCGGTACAGCTATTTACAGATATAACGGTTTTTTCACTGCTTCAGCTGAAACAGTCACAGACTCAAATAAATATATAGAGTCTGAATCAGGTAATTTTGAAATGGGAGTTAACTTTTCCAATAAAAAATTAATGGGAGCTTTTTTTGAAAAAAGTGATGAAGATGATCATGGAGCTCCACTTTTCTTTTTAGGTTCAATCAGTGATGACAATCAAAGAATTGAAAATGTAGTTGTTATAGGATCTAAAACTGGAGACCCTGAAGCTTCATACCCTGCAGATTTTCCTGTTCTCACCTCTATATATTCAGAATCCGGAGCCGGCACATTTTATGGCTCTCAGTATCAGGGTATTGGACTTAATTTTTCCGGCGATTTATACGACTTTAAAGACTCATCTGATACAGGAAGCGCAAATCTTACAATGGCAGGTTTCAGAAGTACTCAGCCCGAAGAACTTTTCAAAACTGATCCTTACCAAATATCAGGTTTTGCTATAGGAATAGCAGAAAATATTCAGCAGCCAGAGACCGGGAAAAGAGTATTTTTTAATGTTTATTCTGATGGTTTTAATCTTTCTCTTAATCCTGAACAGGGTATTGTTTCAGGAAATTTGAGCGCTGAAGATATCTACGGCTCAGGCCACAAACTTTCTGAAATCGGAATCGGCGGAACAGGCACCAATTCTTCTTATATAGCTGATGATTCATTTATTGCATTAATGCACGGAACAGACACTATATTAGATTCTACAGAAACAAAAAAATCCTCAGTTAAGGAAGAAACTGCATATCTTGTAACAGAAAGCTCTGATTCCCAAGATGGAGAATATTTGACTTGGGGTTACTGGGAAATGGCATATAATGATCCTGAAGATCAGGCGAAAACTTATCATATACATGTTCCGGGAAGCATGTGGGTTGCAGGAAACCCAACGTCTGAAGATGTTTTAAACGGATATATTTCAGCTAACACTATTCTTACCTACTCTGGAATTGCCAAAGCTGTTACAATTGATGAACAGGGACATATATATCAAAACCCCGAAGGCTTATTCTCCATGGAAGCTGATTTCGGCAATAGTTATATAACATGTGAAATAGAACTTACTGATGATTCAGGTAATATAATAAACTTACCTTTTCAGGCCAGTTATACAAGCGGAAGTATACAAGGCTATTTCACCCCTGATCCTTCAAATGGCTATATAAA
>Ga0136557_1001559_pt1 | contig 14498 bp, 12 predicted proteins | sample AntRauTorckE6832_FD_104796 | JGI IMG/M metagenome (GOLD analysis project Ga0136557, IMG submission 104796) | Saline lake microbial communities from Rauer Islands, Antarctica - Metagenome Torckler E6 #832 | ecosystem: Environmental > Aquatic > Non-marine Saline and Alkaline > Saline | place...
CGGAGGGATTAAAAAATGTACAAAAGGGGACGGAGGGATTAACGAAACAGCCTTTGGCTTCACCCCTCTATCTCCCGAAAAAATCAATGAGGATCAAGATGATAAATGAGAATGTACTGCGCACACCGGACGATCGCTTTGTCGAGCTGCCAGGTTACGACTATCAGCCCCACTATGTTGATACTTTGCCGGGTTTTGAGGGTCTGCGCGTGCATTACCTGGATGAAGGCCCGGCTGACGCCAGTTCCATCGTGTTGTGTCTGCATGGGCAGCCGACCTGGAGTTACCTGTACCGAAAAATGATTCCGGTATTTGTTGAGGCTGGCCAGCGGGTGATAGCGCCGGATTTGCTTGGTTTTGGTCGCTCCGACAAACCTGAAGATGACTCCATTTATACCTTCAGTCGCCACCGTGACATGCTGCTGGCTTTTATCCGTGAGGTCATTGCCACCAAGCGCGAGGATCAGCTGGTGACCCTGGTCGTGCAGGACTGGGGTGGGCTGCTGGGGCTGACCTTGCCGATGGAGTTTGATCAGTTGTTCACCCATCTGCTGATCATGAACACCAGCCTGGGCACTGGCGATGTGCCTTTGGGCAAAGGATTTGAGGAATGGCGGGCGTATAGCAACAGCCGTCCGGATCTCGATATTGCAGCATTGATGAAACGTGGCGAGCCCACGTTGAGCGATGCGGAAGCCCAGGCCTACGCAGCGCCATTCCCGAGCCTGCGCTACAAGGCCGGCGTGCGGCGCTTCCCGAATCTGGTCCCGGATCATCTGAACGCAGATGGCGCCGAGATTTCGCGCCGCGCGCGCGACTGGTGGCGCGACGAATGGACCGGTCGCAGTTTCATGGCCATCGGTATGCTCGATCCCGTGCTGGGCCCGAAGGTGATGAAAAACGTGCGCAAACTTATTCGAGGCTGTCCTGAGCCGATGGAAATTGCTGACGCAGGGCACTTCGTGCAGGAGCACGGCGACCTGGTCGCGCGCGCAGCCCTGAAGGTGCTGTTTTCAACGTAAAGCGTAAAGTGTTAAAGGGGACTGTTAAAGGGGACGGAGGGATTATTAAATAATCCCTCCGTCCCCTTTAACAGCGTCCCCTTTAACACCTTTAACATCATTCGTAGTGGGCTTCGTGCGCCATCAGTACTTCGCGGACGCTGGCAGCCCAGATGTCATAGCCTTTTTCATTCAGGTGCAGGTTGTCATCAACAAAGATGTCCGTCATCACGCTGCCGTCGGCGTTCAGGAACGGGGTGGCGACGTCGATATAGTGGACTTGCGGATCAGCGGCTGCCACTTGCTGATAACGCGCGTTCAGATCCTGCGCAATCGGCCAGGTAGCCTGTCGAGCTATGCTGGGTTTCACTGACAGCACATACACCCGTGCATCGGGCAGCTGAGTGTGGATGCGGGCGATAATGGTTTCCAGCTGCTCAACAATCACATCGTTCGGGATGTTGTTGCGGCCGGTGTCGTTGTCGCCTTCATAGATCAGCACCGCGCGCGGTTGGTAAGTCAGCGCCACACGGTCCAGAAAATGCAGCACGTCATGCATCACGCTGCCACCGAACCCACGCGGAATCACGGTCAGCGGCGCCAGGTCTGCAGGCGCGTCATTATTCCAGAACATGATGCTCGAACTGCCGGTCAAGACAATGGCATCCTCAGGCGGCGGGGACTGCCGATCCATTGCTTCAAAACGCTGAATTGCTTCCTCATAGCGCGCCGGGTCGGGCAGTTCATATGCCGCCTCGGGCTGCCCCTGTGCCTGAGTCGTGCCTGTGAAAGCCACCAGCATGGATGCAGCCAGCGCTGCCGCCAGCATTCGAACTGTCTTATTGTTTAGAATCACCGCTATCTCCTGTTATCAGCCGTTATTTTCCATTATCTTCGACCCAGCGCCATTCGCGCGCCGCTGTAAGTCATATACATCAGCAAAAATAAACCAAAGAGGCCAAAAATGCGATCAAAACTCTCGAATCCGGTCCAGCGCAGATAGTGAATGTCATACACAAGGTCAATCCAGCGTGTATCGGGCCCGCGCTGCGTCATTGTCAGCGAATCCCAGTTAACCGTGACTTCCACACCCGTGTCGGTGACCACGTTCATTCCCGACAGGGTTTCGACAGTGCCGTAACGTTCCGGATTGTGACTGATCGCGTCATTGACCAGCAGCCGCAGCTCCTCGCCAGTAGGCCCCGGTCTGGGATCCAGGGCGAAGGTATCCAGGTGTTGCCAGCCCTGTGCGTCGCGCACCAGCAGATGCTCGCCCAGCACCGTGCGGGAAAATCGTGCTTCCTGCCAGGCGGGGTCCGGTACAAACTGAATAATGTTCCGCATGGGCAATTGGTTCACCTGCAACTGCTCATAAGCTTCGTTATAAGCTGGCCGCACCAGGAAAAAGATGGCGGTTGTCGACCAGGCAACAAAAGGAAGTAACAGCAGAATGCCAACAAGGCGATGGATCTGGCGTGGGCGCATACACAAACGGTCTCGGGTTGAAAACGGGAAGGCAATGCTATTACATATGCGCCGTTACTTCTAACGCGCAAAAGTAACGCGCAAAAGTAACGCGCAAAGGTAACACGCAAAGGTAACACGCAAAGGCGCCCCAGCACGGACGCCGCCAAAACAGCACTGTGATCAGGAAAAACCACACCATGCAGATAAGCACATTAAAAGAGAAACCCCATTACCTGCTGCCCCTGGCGCAGTGGCACCACGCAGAATGGTCCTACCTGAACCCGGATCGCTCGCTGGATGAGCGTATTGAAGAGATGCGCGAAGACTTGCTGGGCAAGGTGATTCCCACCACTTTTGTTGCCGAAGGTGATGGCGAGCTACTGGGTTCAGCCTGCATTCTGGCCGACGATATGAGCACTCACCCAGAACTCAGCCCCTGGTTAGCGAGTGTTTACGTCGAACAACAACACCGCAAGAAAGGTATTGGCTCAGTGCTGGTCAAACAGGTCATGCGGCATGCAAAGGAGAATGGCGTCAAGCATTTGTATCTGTACACGCCAGATCAGGCCCAGCTTTACGCCCGGCTGGGCTGGCAGGTTTTCAGCGAAGAGCTCTACAACGGCACGCCAGTCACCGTCATGTCGATTGATTTCGACTGACCAGGCCAGCAGGGCCAGGCTCGCATGACAAGGCTCGCATGACAAGGCCCGCATGACAAGACCCGCATGACAAGGCCCGCCGTTCCGGGCTCGCAGAACAATATCCCGGGCACCTCAGGCGCTTGGTGACTGGCGCCGACAGGCGTATAGTAAACAACATCAGATGACTGATATATGGCCAAAAACTGAGGACGATATGCCCGTGAAGCATCAATATAAAGAATCCGTGTGCCCAAAATCCCCGAGCCAGATATCCCCATACCAAAAGTCACCGCCCCGGCAGAAAAAACACCCGTGGTTACTGGGTGCCATTGCGCTCACAATACTGGCGGCCTGCGGCAGCGAGCAACCGGAAGAACAACAGGCACCAGCAGTCCGCGCGCCGGCACCCGCCATCAGTCAGGCATCCCTGCAGGACATGGCGGCGTGTGCAGATGAGCTGGCGCCACTTATCAACGGTACCGGCACCTTCAGCCGTCGCATCGGCACCGCGATGGAGACCACCCAGGCCTACTTTGATCAGGGCATGCGCCTGAGCTACAGCTACTATTTCCCGGAAGCCATCGCCTCGTTCAACGCCGCCCTGTGCTTCGAGCCCAGCAACCCCATGATTCACTGGGGTAAGGCGCTGGCCATGGGCCCCAACCCTAACAGCCGCTACGGCGGTGCGCCGGATGATCCCATGGGCGCCGGCCGCAGCGCCATCAATGCCGCCATGACCGGTCGCGAGACCCGGTCGGACGCCGAGCAGGGCCTGATCGAAGCCTTGGCGCCGCTGTTTGATACCGACACTTACCCGGACACCGCCGCCCGCACGCAGGCATTTATCGAAGCCGCCGAAACCAATTACGCGCAGCACCCTGATGATCTGGAAGCCGCTTTCCTCGTTTCACACGGCATCATGATGTCCACGCCCTGGGCATACTATGACCCTGAAGATGGCAGTCCGCTGCCCGGCGTCGAGCGTGCGCTGGAGGTTATGGAATCCGGCATGGAGCAGAACGCGGGGCACCCCGGTCTGACGCATCTGCACATCCATCTACTGGAAGCATCGTTCGAGCCTGGTCGCGCAGAAGAGTCTGCCGACCGGCTGGAGTCGCTCACGCCGATGGCCGGCCACATGGTGCACATGCCCGGACACATCTACATGCGCCTCGGTCGTTACGATGATGCCATCACCACCAATCAGCGCTCACTGGAAGCCGACGACGCCGTGGTTGCCGCCTGGGGCAATCGCCCGCTGCCGCGCACCGGTACCTATTTCCTGTCTGCTACCAATCATGGTGGTCACGCCACCATGTTTATCCACTGGGCCGGTATCCTGCAAGGCAACAGCGAGCGCGCGCTGCAGGTTTCCGGACCCATGGCAATGATGGCCGATCCGGAGGCACTGACCGAAGGTCGCGGTCTTCGCAGTGTCGCGTCGCATTGGATGACGCTGAAAGCGTTTGGCCGCTTCGACGAATTGCTGGCGCTGGAAAACCCGGCGCCGGGACAGCCCTATCTTGCCGGCATGCTCAACTACATGCACGGCTCCGCTTACTTGCGGCAAGGCGACATCGACGCTGCGCAAGCCGAATACGACGCCCTGCAGGCGCTGCGCGACAACCCGGTGCTCGACAGCCAGCGTGCCTCGGTCAATACCGCCAGCGATATGCTGGCCATTGCCTCCCACGCGCTGGCCGGGGAAATAGCAAGCGCGCAGGAAAATTACCCCGAAGCGATTGCTTCCTTCCGTCAGGCCGTTGCCCTGCAAGATGCACTGCGTTACATGGAGCCGCCAGACTGGTTGCAGTCCATGCGTCTGTTTCTGGGTCAGGCGCATCTGGACGCCGGGGAATACAATCAGGCGATAAACGTGTTTGAGAGAGACCTGATACTGTTGCAGGAAAATGGCTGGGCGTTGTCCGGTTTGACCAAGGCGCTGGAACAGATGGGCGAAACTGACGAGGCAGATATGGCCCGAGAGCGTTTGATACGCGCCTGGGAGAACGCTGATGTGGTGCTGAACGAGAGTGCCCATTTTTAAACCCGGCATAAGCGGCTGGCCAGCGCCGACAAAGCCATGTTTGCCGATAAATTGCAGCGCAGATAACAACGTGCACGAGCGATGTGCCAGCGTCACGTCGCCCATGCTTGCTCTGTTGTTGTTCGGGTCATTGTTGAGCTCATGCATGACTGCCCCCGGCCCACGTCTCGACAACTAGGCCCTGCATCAGTCTTACTTCGACCCCAGCCCCTACGCCGGCGTCGACATCACCCACGGCGTGATGACTGCCTGGTTAAGAATGCACCTGCGCAGTGATGAAGAAGCTGCCCGCATGTTCGACGGCGACAACTGCGTCATCTGCGCGGACGATCGATGGACAATCAGATCAAAATAGCCTGACTGGTTTTCCCACGTAGCCTCAGCCTTAAGCAAATCTTAAGAATAGCCATGCATGATGCTCCCATGTTCAGGAAGATTATCATGAGTAAGCTGTTGTTTTCTTCGGCAGACCCGCTAGCCACGTTTCAGCAGCAAGATCTGTATCAACCAATCTATAATCTGATCGTGCAAAGAATACATACTGTTGCATGAGCTATTGTCGCAGCCAGCCCGGGTCATCACCCGCGGTCGGCCTGAGCAGTCCTTTTATGGCTGGACGGATGAGGTGCATAGTAGTGCGCTTGAGGTTCATATCCATCATCTGCGTAAAAAACCCGGCCCCCAATTGATGCGAACATTGCGGGGAGTAGGTTACATGATCGAGTCCAAAGCGTCCGAGTCCTGTTTGTTCTGATGAATGAACCAATGGCACAGCCGAGTCGCAGCGCACTGGCCCGGGCCCTGGTGCAGTCAGTGCAGTTTCATCCGCCCGAAGGTAAGCTCCCAGTTCAGGAATTTGAACCCGATGCATTGAAGACATTGATTCAGAACCTGGTCAGTAATGCCATCACACATACCCCCCCCCAGGGTCACAGATCATACTGGGCATCGACGCAGGCCAGCAATTATGGTGTCTGTCGGTCAACGATTCCGGACCTGGCGTGTCAGAAGAAGACCGGGCCCAGTTGGCGGAGCGGTTTTTTTCCAGTGGTGACACGCACGGCACCGGGCTGGGTCTTTCTATCGTGCAACGGATTGTGCAGCGACATCATGGTAGACTGACCTTGAACACGAGTTTGCTCGGTGGACTGGAGGTGCAGGCCTGCTTTCCATACAACAATAAAAAGGTTCTCGACACCCGTCGTGAGTCAGGCTGAATCCATATTCAAATTTGGGAGTGCTATCCATGTCTGATGAAAACCACCTTCACGAAGTGACGGTCTGGGACCGATCGACTCGCATTTTTCATTGGGTCAACGTGGTGTGTGTGTTGTCGCTGCTTATCATTGGGGCAACCATTCTGTACGCGGGCTCGCTGGGCATCAGCAGTGAGGGAAAGATCACGCTGAAAATCATGCATGCCTACGTGGGCTACGTATTCACTTTCAACCTGCTCTGGCGGCTGGTCTGGGGCTTTATCGGCAACCGTTACGCGCGATGGGGATCTGTTGTTCCGTTCCGCAAAGGTTACCTGGGCGAGCTTAAAAGCTGGCTGCGCGGATTCCGCTCCGGGCAGACGGAAGAATATCGCGGCCATAACCCTGCTGCCCGTTTGATGCTGCTGGTTCTGTATGCGTTGCTGTTTACGCAAATGACAACCGGTCTGGTATTAGCGGGCACTGATTTATACTTTCCGCCGTTTGGCCATGAATTTGCCGAATGGGCAACCGGGGCAGGCGAGGATCACAGCCTCCTGGTGGGGCTGGTTCCCGGCGACAAGGAAATGTTGGACCCTGATGGGTATGCGGCCATGCGTGAGTTCCGGTCACCCTTTATCGAGATACACAAAGTGATCTTCTGGTTAATGCTGATTGCCAGTGTCTTGCACATTACTGCGGTGGTCATTGAAGAGGTACGTCATGGTAATGGTCTGGTTTCTGCCATGATTACAGGTAAAAAGATATTACGAAAACCACCAAAGGAATGAACCAGTACCCTGATTGTTGAGTTCGTAATAAAGCCTTAAGGTTAGAACGGTAGTTCAGGGACATGCCAAACCGCGAGGCTGGTGTCATGTCCCTCAATATTGACCATGTCAGGTGTGGCCGATGCCGCTGACCTGCAATTGCCAGTAGGCGATATCTTTGCCAACGTTGGTTGATAACCCTGCGACGATGTTGTCAACCAGGTCAATATCAACAACGATCTCAAACTGGACCCGTCGGCGCCGGCCACTGACCTGTTCGGCGACGCTCAATTGTTCTCCGCCGCCGTGGCCTTGTGCCGTGAACGAGGTGAACCCCTTAACCTCATCCAGGGCCAACAGATAGTCCACCATATCGTCTTCCAGAGACGGCGGTATATTGAGTACAAGTAGTGCTTTCATGCAGTCTCCCCCAGGGTGCCTGTGTTTCGGTCATGCTTGTGAAACTGCCGGTAAACAATTGGTAGCAGGAACAAAGTCAACAGGGTGGAACTTATTAAACCTCCAATCACAACTATCGCCAATGGTTTCTGAATCTCCGAACCGGGACCGGAGGCTATCAGCAGGGGCACCAGTCCGATAGCACAGATTGATGCGGTCATCATGACGGGTCTTAACCGGCGCAATGCACCTTCATAAGCAACTTCAGCAGGATGCATGCCCTTGGCCGTCAGATGATTAAAATGCGACATCATCACCACGCCATTGAGTACAGCTATACCAAGCAAGGCTATGAAGCCTACCGAGGCAGGTACCGACAGGAATTCCCCGGTCAGCCACAGCGCCAGTACCCCACCTGTCATCGCAAAGGGGATGTTGGACAGGATAATGACGGCTTGTTTAACGGAATTGAAGGTCATAAAAAGAATCAGGGCAATAAGAAGCAGCGCAACCGGCACAACCAGCGTCAATCTGGCTGCCGCCCGCTGCTGGTTCTCAAATTCTCCGCCCCATGCCAGCGTATAACCCTCTGGCAGGTCAAGTTGTTCTGAAATCGCCTGCTGCGCCTCATTAACAAAACCGACCAGGTCGCGCTCTTCGACATTGGTGCGAACGACCGCAAAGCGTTGCCCATCTTCCCGGTTGATGGTAACCGGGCCTTCCACCCGAGCGATACTGGCGATACTGGACAACGGTATAAATCCACCATCCGGCAGACTGATCATGTTGTTGCGCATGGCGGCATAACCATCCCCCATGACCTTGTCAAAACGAATCATCAACGGGACCCGGGCGCCATCTTCAATGACCGTGCCGACATTCAGGCCTTCAATCTGGGCACGCAGGCGACGTTGTAACTGATCCGCATCCAGGCCCAGTTCGCCGGCACGGATACGATCAACCGTGATCTGCAGATACTGAGCACCTTCGTTTAATGTGGCCGTGGTGTCAACGGCCCCCGAAATGGACGCTACCGTGTCAGAAATGCTCTGCGCATAGTGGTTCAGGTCATCCAGGTCAGTGCCGAACAATTTAATGGCAACGTCACCCCGTGAGCCCGTGAGCATTTCCGAGACACGCATATCAATAGGCATGGTGAAGGCATAGTTGATGCCGCGAAAGCGATCCATGACAACGCGCAGGTTCTCTTCCAGCTCTTCTTTGGATTGTGCTTCCCACTCACTGTGGGGTTTAAGATGCAGGAACATGTCGGATTCGTTCAGTCCCATCGGATCCATGCCGATCTCATCGGAACCGGTGCGTGACACCAGGCGCTTGATTTCCGGTATTTCGTCCAGCAGGGCCTTCTCAATCTGGGTAACCAGCTGTGTTGATGTCTCCAGATTAATCGAAGGAATCATCTCCAGCTGAATGATCATGTCGCCCTCATCCATGCTGGGCATAAACGTTTTGCCGACCATCGGGAAAATGGCCACCGTGGCAGCCAACAAGGTTGCCGCCAGAACAATAACGTAAATGGGTTTAGCCAGCGCCCGTCTGAGCAAAGGCGCGTAAAGGCGCAACAGATTACGCGCCAGCCACGGATCTTCGTGATCTGCCTTGGTAATCAGATAAGACGCTATCACTGGAATGACCGTTAACGACAGGGCCAGGGATGCGATCAAGGCGAACACAATGGTCATGGTCACCGGTCCGAACAGCTTGCCTTCCAGTCCTTCCAGCGACAACAACGGCAGAAATACGATGATGATTATCAGGATGCCAGCGGTGACGGGAATGGCGACGGATTTAACGGCGCGAAAGATGACATGCAGGCGCGGCAGTCGATCTTGATTAGCGTGGTGGCTCATGGTCGCGACGATGTTTTCAACCACCACAATGGCCGAGTCGACCAGAATCCCGATGGCAATCACCAGACCGCCCAGGCTCATCAGATTAGCCGTCATGGACACACTGTTCATCAGCAGGAACGTGACCAGCGCGGAGAAAGGCAAAATCATCGCCGCCGTCACCGCCGCCCGAATATTGCCCAGAAACAGCACCAGCAAAATGACAACCAGGGCGACTGCCTCCAGCAGGGCTTTGGTGACGGTCCCGACTGCGCCGTCGATTAGGATGCTGCGGTCATAAAACACATCAAAGTACGTACCGGCAGGCAGCGTTGTTTCAATTTCGGCCATCTTGGCTTTGACGCCATTGACAACCTCGCGGGCATTGGCGCCGGTCATGCCAATCACCAGCGCCTGCACGGTCTCGCCAGTGCCGTCAGCCGTTACCGAACCGTAACGTTCCAGCGCACCGCTGGTCACGGTTGCGATTTGCGACAGCGGCACCGGCTGGTCATTACTTGTTGTCACGCGGATATCACGAATGTCCTGCAGGCTTCCAATGGCGCCGGATACCCGGACCAGTAATGCTTCCTCGCCCTGATCAACACGACCGGCGCCATCGTTTTTGTTGCTGGTCTGCAGTGCAGATATCAGATCTTCATGATTGACACCGAGCCGGGTCATAGCGGCGGGATCAGGAATGACTTCATAGGTGCGGACATAACCACCCAGTGCGTTAACATCGGCCACGCCGGGCACCGTTCGCAGCGCCGGGCGAACGACCCAGTCAACCAGAAAGCGTTTCTCGTCCAGCGTCATGCTGTCACTTTCAACAGTGAACATGAACATGTCACCCAAGGGGGTGCTCATGGGCGCCAGTCCGCCGCTGATGTCACCCGGCAGATCGCCCCAGACATTGTTCAGACGTTCTGCCACCTGTTGACGCGCCCAATAGATGTCGGTGCCTTCCTCAAAGTCCAGAGTGATGGAGCTAAGCGCATATTTGGAGATAGAGCGCAAAATGGTCTTGCGTGGAATACCCAGCAGCTCGACTTCTACCGGCTGAGTAATCAGGGTCTCCACTTCCTCGGGCGTCATTCCTGGCGCTTTGACGATAATTTTGACCTGGGTGGGCGAGATATCCGGGAAGGCATCAATGGGCAGTTGCAGCAGGGCCCTTATGCCAAAGCCCGCTATCAGCAGCGCCAGCAGGCCTGTCAGCAGGCGTTGGCTTAGCGATAATTGAACCAGTTGAGACAGCATTACTCTGTTCCCCCCAGTCCCAGCTGAATACCTTTCAGCACAGCCGTACCCTGAATGACAAGCTCTTCGCCGGCGTTGATACCATCGGTGGCCAGATAATTGCGGCCCGTGGTTTGCAGAGCCAGCGTGCGGGCTTCAAAGCCATCGCGATGACGAACGTAAATGGTTGTGTCCTCGCCATTAAACACCACGGCGCTGGCCGGAACGAGGATCCCGGCTGAGACAGCTGGCAGAATCAGGGTCAGTGTCTGACCCGGTATCCAGTCGTTGCTTGCGGTAAACTGCGCCAATATGCCAATCGTTTGTGATTGCAGGTCAATTTGCTGATCAATCTGATGTAACTGAAGCTCACTGTCCCGCTCAACTGTTCGCATTGTCTGGCCGGGGCTCAGCCCGCTGGCGAGATAGACTGGCACGCTGGCGCGCAACCAGGGCAGACCCTGACCTTTAAGAGCAGCGACGGCATTGCCATCGGCAACGTAGTCCCCCACTTGTACCAGGCGACGAACCAGTGTTCCGGAACGGTCGGATCTGAAGGCATAGGTCCCGGTAGCCTGCTGGGTTCGTGTGAGGTTGTCGATGTCAGCAGTGGAAATGCCCGCGCTGAGCAAGCGTTGTGTGAGCGCTGTTGTGGCAACGACACCCTGCTGGTGTTGCCGACGCGTCTCGTCCAGGCGTGCGGCGGCAATCACACCGGCATCAAACAGGTTTTGATCACGGGTCAGAGCAGCCTCGCGCCTGGCCTGATCAATGGTGGCGTCGAGCAGAGCCCGCTTGGCGCTCAGCAGCTCTTCGCTGCGCAGCGTGGCGATGAGCGTGCCCGCTTCAATGTTGTCTCCGGGGGCAACATGCCATTGGGTCAGCACGCCATCAAACCAGCTGTGCAGCGTGCTGCTGGCCTCCGGAGAAGAGATGACCGTGGCCGGCACCCGGTCACCATCCGTGCTGCCAATGGGCGCAGCCGGTGCAAACAGGATGGCCAGCTCTCCTATCTCACTTTCTGACACGGGGATCACTTCCTGGGCTGACAACACGGTGGCGGTTGCCATCAGTAAAAGTGCGGGACAAAACCCCAGCAGGCGTATGGATGCTGCTTTCATGGCAAGACTCCGATAATCTGGTTGTATTGTGGGATCAGGTGTTGTTGTTGTAACTGAAGCTGGCGAAATTCGTAGTCAGCGCTGCGCGCCTGTTGCAAGGTACGCACCACAAAGGACATGTCCACTTCGCCATTGATAAACGCGGTTTCGGCCATCTGCATCTGACGCTGGCTCAGGTCGCGATCACGCGAACTCAGCGGCAAGGCCTGTTCCAGGGTGTACTGTTGATGTTCAACTTCGTGAAGTTGCTGGGTGAGTTTGCGCATTTGATTGATCAGTGCAACCTCAACTTCATTGCGGCTGGCCCGGGAGTCGCTGGTGCTGGCGTTGACAACCCGGCGGCTGGCCAGGGGTATGGAAACACTGACGCCCACGCTATCAACGTAGGGTTGTGAGAAAGCGCCGCGCTCGCGGCGAACACCAAACTGTAAAGAAGGGCTGCCTTTCGCCTCACGTTCTGCATTGAGAATGGCAGCTTCACTGATCTGCAGGTCAGCCTGCAGCAGTTGCACGAGTGGATGGCTCGCACTGATTTCGTCGTCCCCGGATTGTTCCTCGCGATGAGTTTGCGCGGGTCTGATATCAAGCCCGCCCGTCAGTATCTGATACGTGCGCTCCGCATCCACAACCATGGCGTCAGCGCCCAGAATTTTTTTCTCTGCGGCCAGAAGCAGGCTTTCAGCCTGCAACACGTCGATTTCCGCCGCACTGCCGGCCTGCTGCAGTTGCCGGGTAATGTCCAGCAGCCGGCTGGCATCCTGCTGTGACTGCCGGGCATTTGCTGCAGCCAGATCGGCGCGTTCCAGTTCGGCGATTGATTCCCGTACGCGCCCCGCTACCATTAGCCGGAAGCGCGCATGCCAGGCCTGATCGCGAGCACTGTAAGCGGAGCCACGCTGCAGGGCGTCACGGCGCTCACCGGGTCGCCATAACTGAAGCTGGATGCCTGCTTCCAGCTCGCGCTGGCCGACATCGCTCATCACGGAGTCGTTTATGACGTTTGCCTGCAGTGACGGTGCGCCAACAATCCAGCGCTCGCCCAGCATGTTGTAAGCGGATGCCTGGTCGGCGGTTGATTCAGACAACAGTTTTTCCGGCGCTGATTCCATCGTATGTTGCATGACGACCTGAACGTCGATGTCATCGCTGCGGGTGAGAGGCTCGTGATCGATAGCCACAGCGTGATTGCTGGTGGCGAGCATCAGAGCCACAACGATAACTGATTTCAGCCGCTGTGCTGGCAGGACAGAGTGTTTCACACGGTCACTCCTTACAAGGTGGATAGTGTCTATGACATGAAGTGTACGCCTGCATATGTCGAAATTTTGTCGAAGGACTCCGACTCGATCAATGGGTTGTCATATCTGTGAAACAAAACCGGCCGTAAAGAACGTGTATGACAGGGCGACAGCCTCCACGTTCAACCTGAACAGCGAACGCGGCGTCTTTTCGAAGGCGATAAGGGCATGATGTGTGTGGGGGGGGGGGGGTAAAAGGCGGGTAGTAAGGTCGAAATAAAATGATGTTGATGTCAGGAAGAATACCAGTCGTCTCCAGGCGGCGGACCTGAATTTGTTGTTGGCGTCTGGCATTTGTATTCTATCGTGGAATCTTTTTGATTTGACCTAACGGTTTCGACGCCGGCGACTATCATCGCCGGCGCCACCCGTTGCCTATTGCGCCGGCTGCAGTCGAATCACGGCACCATTGTCTTCTTCGGTCAGCAGGTAGATAAAACCGTCCGGTCCCTGCGCAACGTCTCTGATGCGCTGGTGCAGTTCCGTCACCATGGTTTCGCGCTGCAGTTCCCACATATTCTCGTTGAAAACTATACGCTCCAGGCCACCGCTGCCGGGCAGGCGTCCGCGCTGGATGCTGCCGGTAAACAGATTGTCCTGCCACTGAGGGAACGCCGTGCCGGTATAGAACATCAGCCCGGAGGGCACAATACCCGGTTGCCAGATCAGCAGCGCTGACTCGAAGCCTTCCTGCGGCAGCTTCTTCATGGGCTCGCCATCGTTGTAACTGCCGTAGCCATACAGCGGCCATCCGTAATTGCCGCCGGCCTTGATGACGTTGAGCTTGTCGCCACCCAGGGGGCCAAGCTCGGCGTGAAACAACTCACCTGAATCGGGGTGAATTGCCACCGCGTACTGGTCGCGGTGCCCGTAAGAATAAATTTCCGGCCGTACATCGGCTTGACCCACAAAGGGGTTGTCGGCTGGGACGCTGCCGTCATCGTTCAATCGCAGCACTTTGCCTTCCAGGCGTTGAAGGTCTTGCGCCAGCGGCCGCCGGTCCATGGCACCACCGACGGTAATGAAGAGTTTGCCATCGGCGGCAAACACCATGCGTGAGCCGCCGGAAATGGTCATCGGCGTGCCGATGAAGAGCTGCTCGAAATCCATCAGTTCGTCACCGCCGTCATAGCGACCACGACCCAGTGTGATCGCGTATTCGCCCTCGTTTGCCAGCGCCGTGTGGTAGGTGAGATAAATCCACCCGTTGTCGGCGAATTGCGGGTGGGCAATGACATCGAGCAGCCCGGAGTGGAAGCCGGTGTGAATCGTCGGCAGGCCACCGAGGGGCTCGGGATCAAGTACGTCGTTGCGAATTACCCGAAGCGCCGGTGCGTAGCGATCGGTGATCAGGATGTCGCCATTGGCAAGGACCTCGAAGCCGAATGGCCGGGGGATGCCCTGGGCGATGACTGTGGCCTTGATGCTGGCATTGACGGTTGCCAGCACGACCGGCTCCTCAGGCA
>Ga0136557_1001561_pt1 | contig 14463 bp, 11 predicted proteins | sample AntRauTorckE6832_FD_104796 | JGI IMG/M metagenome (GOLD analysis project Ga0136557, IMG submission 104796) | Saline lake microbial communities from Rauer Islands, Antarctica - Metagenome Torckler E6 #832 | ecosystem: Environmental > Aquatic > Non-marine Saline and Alkaline > Saline | place...
GAAAGTCCTCTCGCAAACTCAACCGCCACCAGAGCATGTGTGCAATTTCGTGGCGCATATGGCCGATCATAGTGCGATACGGCTCATCCAAAGCCTCTCTTCGAGACACTCTTACAACAGGGTCAACCTCTGATACGCTTATGGTGACCACTCCATAAGCATGGCCCATCGCCACGGTGCTATGTCCATCGGCGAGCATGTGGAAAGCTGGCCGGGTGCCCGGATCTTCCGGCCGGAACCAGTTCCACCGCCCCAAGTTGTCAAGCACCCAGCGCTTTGCCGCTTCTGTTTCGGCCCAGTGGTCGATTGCATTGGGTATTGCGGGATCAGGTGCCAGGGCAGTCATGGCACAGGAGCGGCAGAATGCGCCCTTTTCGGGCGCAATCCAGTTACAACCGATAATGTCACGATTTACACAGAATGGCGGCATTGGAACGAAAGCTCTGGCCTGGGGGTCGTAAGCAACGGGCGTTCCGTCTGCAGTCGTCAGATTACGAAACCAGAGGGTTCCTAATCCCACCGGGTTAGTGAAATTCATCATATTGTAAAAAGCTCCAAAAAATCATGTTGAGAAAACCTCGAAAAAACAAGCGAAACCTCGAAAAAAATTTTCGCCACCCAATCCTAATTTGTTTATCATCTTTCAAGTCAGAAAACAAGTTATACTCAAATTCCCAGACTCACCGCCAGCTACCCAGACTCACCGACCCAGACTCACGAATCAAAAGCACCTGATAATACCCATAAGTCTTGATTATTTATTCATTTTTGCATAAAAAAATGATAATATTAATAATATTTTGTGATTTTTCAAACTAATAATTATTAGAGTCCGTCAGATAAGAGGATTGTGGAGGTTTATATGAAACTATCAGTCGTTCTTGAGCCAAGTGAGGAAGGTGGGTACACGGTGTACGTTCCCAGTCTACCGGGATGTATTAGCGAAGGAGAAAGTAAAGAGGAAGCTCTACAAAATATCAGGGAGGCGATAGAACTCTACTTGGAGGCCGTCGAAGATGACGCGGATTATGGTCCGGATTCTGAGATTGCGGAGCTGGCTGTATGAGCAAGGTGCCAAGCCTTTCCTTCGACAAGGTTATTACTGCCTTGAAACGAGATGGGTGGGTGATCGTCCGGCAACGTGGCAGCCATATTCGGCTTCAAAAGCATACGCGCGATGAGGTGCTGAAACTTACGGTACCGGCGCACCGCCCAATTAAACGATCTACGCTTTCACATATCATAAAACAGGCGCGCCTTTCCGTTGAAGGATTTTTGGAGCTTCTATGAACATCGGGGTACTCTAACGAATAAGGATAGATTGTGCGACCGTAGAGCAGCCACAATCTTCTCCGGTATTGGAAAAGCCCGGTTTCTTTTAAAACCTGATTCATATATTCAGGCAAAACCGGTCAGGTCAGGCAACAAAACAACAAACAAAACCAGGTCGAACCAAAATAAAACAATAAATAATTCAAAAAAAACAGTTTTTAGCCTTAGAATGCACTTTTTACCACTAAAAGAAGCAGTTTAAGGATTTTATTCCTGATGAAAGTAAACTGAATGCCAAGAGCAAACAGATATTTTCTTCAAAGCCATGTAAAACCATATTCACCTTCTTGTTCTGGATGACAAAGGCAGAACAAATATCTCCGATACAATGAAGCTTGTGGCAGGAAGAACTGCTCAGTCATATAATAACAGAAAAAATCGAAAAAACGCATTTTGGGAAGACAGATATCATGCTGCTGTTTCAAAAGATTAGCATCTGCCTAAATGCATGGTTTATATAGATATGAATATGGTAAGAGCCGGTATTGTAAATCAACCTGCTGACTGGAAACAATCCTGATATAAAGAAATTTTAAGTGATAAATAAAGATATTCTGTTATTGATAAGGAATCTTTAAAAAAATTCTTATTTTCAAGCTTTTTTATTGTTATTTTAATATATTGTCTTGGTCCGATCCATACTCACTCATCAAGGAACGGGGGCTTATGATTGACCATTTCCTTCACCTGTCTCGCTTTTTTTACTTTCACGCATTGTTGCCAACAGTTCTTTTCCTTCTTCACTTTTCGTGTTCAAAAATTCCGGAAGATTAACCTGCCATATCCTTTCAAACCCCTTAATAACGATGTATAAAAAAAACAACGGCAGGACAATAGTTTTAAGAATGAATAAGGCAATCAACCGGATGGCTGTATCCATAAAATTATCCGCTACGTCTTTAATATTATCCATACTTAAGGCGTTTTTAATGCCGGCTGACTGTTTTTTCAAGTTCCCTAAGAATGATCCTTTTTCCCTGCCGGATAAAATGGCTTGAATGTCTTTAATCATTTCATTGTTCTCTGCGAGTTGTTCATTATATTCTTCCAACTTTTCATCCCACATCTCAACTTGTTTTGCTGCTTGCTGCTGAGTTTCTTTGGCTGCATCATATTTCGGGTCCGATTTCATGACATTCAGACTATCCAATACAGATCGACCTTCGGAAAGTTTCTGTAGGTATTTTTCAGCATCTGAGAAAGATTCTTGAGCTTCCTGCAAAGACTGACGGGCTGCTTGAATTCTTTTAAGGATGGTTTCTTTTTTTTTGGTGTACTGTTCCAGTTCCTTGCTTAATTCTGCTTGTTTTTTTTCTGAAAGTTGACTTTCCTGTTGAGCGGCTTTAAATTCTTGTTCTTGTTGGGATAATTTATCGATTTCAGAGTCCGTTTCCTTCTGGAGAAAGGCGCTGTCCGCCAGCATGCTGCCCGCCAGGACAATGAGCAAAAGAAAGCGAAGCATAGCAACAGTTAGAAATACCTTGAAAAAATTTGATACCAACTGTTTAGGTCCAAAATACAACGTTGTAATGAACAGCAACCCTCCAACAGTAAAAATGATTTTAAAAAAATCAGTGGAAATGACTTCGATTAGGATTTTTTGGATTATCAGAGAGGCCAAAGATATTTTCATCACAGTTGAAAAGTCTTCCACCATATCATTAATTGGATCTAAAATTTGCCCCGGGTTCACGCTCATAACCAGAGCACTAAAGCTTGCCGACTGGATGACTGAGACGGTTGCATTGATTAACCTGGCCGATCCAAAAGCGGTTGCCGCGGATAATATATTTTTATCAACATAGTCTTCTGTTTTTTTATCAATAATACTTGCCCAGGAAATTAAGATCAAAAGAATAACGACTACACAAATCGCTTTCTTATTGTAACTTTTATGATTGGGGGAAAAATTTTTCGGCTTTGTAGTGGCTGATTTTTCTGATAGATCATTTGCTGTTCGCGATGATTTTGTCTTTTTTATCATGACCTATTTTCCATAAATTATATAATTTATATTATAAATGTCATCTGTGATAAGTATCGTCAATAAAAAACGACTTTCTGCTTTAATGCATGATTTATATAGATATGAATATGGTAAGAGCCGGTATTGTAAATCACCCTGCTGACTGGAAACAGTCCGGATATAAATAAATTGTAAGTGATAAAAATAGATATTCTATTATTGGCCTGGAATCTTTAAAAAAACTTTTAGATTTTCATGATATTAAGAATTTTCAAGACTATTATAAAGACTTGATAAATGAATCTGTTGAAAAAAATAAAATGAAACGAAAGAACTTCTGGCCTGAAAGTATTGCAGTATGCGACAATAGTTTTGTTGTTCACTTTAAGAAAAAACAGGCTGATTTTAACAACATTTTAAATAATTCAATTACCTGGCAATTATTTTGATATCAAAATGTAGACTCTAATGTAAAAAAAGCTCTTTTTTTTAAGCTCTTTTATTGTTATTTTAATAAGTTGTGTTGGTCCGACCCAAACCGGTTTTCACATACAGCTCCAACCTTATATAAAAAGGAAGCCCAATATGAGCAAAAAAGATAAAAAAATCATTTTAGTTGCACAATGTTTGATCAATCCATACTGTCGTGTCCATGTGCTTGGACAAAATTTTCCCTTGTCACATGAATTAATGGATTATTTAATGAAGTTACGGGTCGGTATTATCCAATACGCCTGCCCCGAAACAACCGCCATGGGATTACAGCGCAACCCCCAGGGCAGGCAGCAATATGACAATATGTTTTTTCGAAATCATTGCAAAGAACTTCTGCAAACCCCATTTCTGATGGTTGAGGAATTCCTGCGAAACGGCTACCGCCTGGTTGCCTATATCGGTCTGTATAACAGCCCGACCTGCGGGATTCACTGGGGCAAGCACAAGGTAAACAAATATCGTACAGAATCACCCATGCCGGCAGACAAGCCTGGTGCTGACGATCCTGTACTAATGGGTATTATGGCAGAAATCCTGTCTGAAAAATTTAATGCCTTGAATATGGATGTTCCTTTTCTTGAGTTACCGATTCAACAGCCACCGGAATCGGAACAGCGGGCCAAATTCTGGCTTGATCTTAAGCATTTGGTTGAACCCCGCAATCCAGAATATATGACAGAAAACAGGATCGAACCAAGATAAGTGTTGATTTATAATCATAAAGGGTGAAAAAGAATCATTTAAAATGCGGTTGGTCCTTTACAGGTTAAAAATTTACTAAAAGTTTTTTTCATAGGCTTCAACAGAATAATGAGATAAAAACCATATAACCTGTTGCTGGAAAACGACGCGCAAAAACCGAGCGTCTCAGCTAAACCATTATAAATCATAAAGCTAAAAACAATGAAGAAACTCTATAAACCGGAAAATGAGATTGAACTCTCCCTTATCAAAAGTATTTTTGAAAGTGAAAGTATACAGTATTTTGTTCACAACGATCATTTTGGTTCTTTAAAAATAGGGCCTCAAATAGATCTGTTTAATACAAAAATGGTAATGGTCCCTGAGGAGCAATATGCAAAAGCCAGTGAACTTCTCAATGATTATTTAGGGAATATACAAAAAGAACAAACAGAAGTTTTTCAGTCAGAATATTCCCTCATGGATAAATTTCGAATGCTAATAGAGGCAGTAGTTTTTGGCTGGTTTATTCCTGGCAAAAAAAGAAGAAAGTAATCCAGGGCCGAACCAAAATAACACACTGAAATAAAAAAAATTATAAATATTCAAATTTTAGCCCTAGAATGCACTTTTTAACACTAAAATAAGACGTTTAAAGATTTTATTCTTGAGTAAAGGAAACTGTGAAAAAAATTCAGACCTATTCTTGACTCACCTTGCTCTAAAAAAATCAAAATCACCCCCCCCTTTCTTTTAAATATATGTTTATTTACAAGAGCCAGAAGAAGACCTGCCCTTTATTTCGTTGCAGGCCCAAGGCCCGTCATGCTATGGGTAATAGTGCAAAAAAGACTGTCTTGCCGGTGGTTTTAAGGATTTTATGTTAAAAAAATTCAGACAAGGATTAAATGATGTTCTTCTTCAGGCGTAAAACATTAATATTTGTATTGTTTGGGGCGGCTTTTTTTCTTCAAGGCTGTATGTCAAGGATTTCAACCACCCATTTGCTGGCCACAGGGCGTGACCCTCAACGTGCTGTTTCGATGTTCGAAAATGAGATCGGATCGTATAAGAACTGGCTTCCCGAAGGAAAAATAAGTGAAAGACCCGACAATATCTGGGGACTCATTGATGTATGCAACTGCTACTTTCGCCTGGGAAACATGTCGAAAACCGAAGCCTGCGCCAAGGCTTATGGAGAGATCTTTTTGGACAGAATACCTGAGGGGGAAAAAGGGAACTGGGTATTATATGACCGCACCTATTTTAAACTCCGTTACAACAGACTGCTGCTTGCCCTTTACCTGGAACTGGGGAATTATGATAAAGCCCGACATCATGCGGAAATAGGCATAAAACTCAGCACCAGGAAGTTTGGAAGCCTTGAAAAAACCTACAAAATCTCAAGCCATGCCGCTTTTATGGCAAATGCTGCAATCGCATTTTCACAAACCGGAGATAAAAAAAGAGCAAGAAAACTCCTTGCCGCCATCCCTGCCATAAAAGGCGGTCAGGGGATAGAGATTTCCGAGTTCAAAAAACAAAAGAATGTGCATCAGGCCCGAGGGTACATTGCCCTGGGTGAGTATGAAAATGCAAAAAAAGCTCTGGAGCGTGATCTTGGTATGCTCTCCTATGTTCCCCGGGGGATACTGTTTCTCCAGTCGTTCGGCCTGTCAGAGATTGTCGGAGCAGGCAGTCAGATCACAGATCCGCTCAACCTGAACGAGTTGTTTCTCATATCCAAAATCTATCTTCATACGGGCGAATATGATAAAGCACGGGCCGGTTACGATGCCATGATCAACAACCGTCACAGGACCGGAGTGGCAGATATTAAAAATCTGGGACACATAGGAACCGACCTGAGCAGGAGGCCGGGTCTCCATTATGTGGTGCTCCATGATAGAGGTTTAATTGCCCTTCACGACGGCGACCAAAAGGCTGCAGCAGACTATTTCAGACGGGCTATCCGGATCATCGAGGCGCAGCGTGCAACAATCCGCACAGAAAGCTCCAAGATAGGTTTTGTGGGAAACAAACAGGCCGTATACAAGGATCTCACTGCTCTCCTTATCGATATGGGAAAGTATGAAGAAGCATTTGCCATTGCCGAAAGATCCAAGGCAAGAGCCCTTGTGGACATGCTTGCCGCCCGGAGCGATCTCGGCCGGGGAAGTGGAGAAAATGGAAATCTTTTGTCCGGCATGCTCCGGGAAGTAGATGAGCTGGAAGAAAAGGCCGCACTGAACTATACCCGTGGAGCCGTTGTGGAAAGTATGAATCTTACCCGCAGCGCTGAGCTAACGCTCAATAAGATTCGGGAAAAAGATCCTGAATTCTCATCCCTTGTCACAGTAACTCCGCCGGATTTGAAAAAAATCCAGGCACTGCTTCCAAAGCATGAAACCCTTCTCGAGTATTATGGAGACGATAAAGAGCTCTTCATCTTCGTGGTAACCCAAGTATCGATCAAAGCATACCGTTTTAAAGCCGCCGGGATTTCAGATCTTGTGGCCCGTTTCAGAAATTATATCCAGACACCGCCCGCAAAAGTCCGCGGGCTTAAAAAAATCGCTTCTGCCAAATCCGGAGGTCTTGAAGCGGGGGAATCGCTCTATAATCTTTTGATTAAACCTGTCGCAAGTGAGATCCGAACCAAAAATCTCACCATCGTTCCACACGGGCCGCTTCATTATCTCCCGTTCAACGCACTTTCCGACGGCAAAAGACATATGCTCGAGCGCTACCGGATCAGGATACTTCCAAGTGCAGGCGTTATGGAATTTTTACAAAAAAATGCATCTTCCCATACCAGAAGCCTGTTGGCATTCGGGAATCCCGACCTTGGGGACCCGACCTTCAGCCTTCCGGGGGCGGAAAGAGAGTCCATGGCCATCACCCGTGGCGTAAAAGGAGCCTCTCTCTTTACCGGAAAAGAGGCAACGGAAACCGCATTACGTACCTTCAGTGGTGAATACCGCTACATTCACTTTGCCCTTCACGGAACCTTTGATGCGGGAAATCCCCTGGGCTCTGGTCTTCTGATGGCAGCAGACGACAAGAATGACGGGATTCTCACCGTGGGGGAACTATACACTCTGGATATTTGCGCGGATATGGTTACCCTCTCCGCCTGTGAAACAGCACTGGGAAAAGTCTCAAACGGTGATGACGTGGTGGGATTTACCCGCGGTTTTCTATACGCCGGGACCAGGTCCATTGTCTCCAGCCTCTGGAAAGTCGATGACCGGGCCACATCAGAGCTGATGCAGCAATTCTACCGGGAACTCCGCCAAAACGACAAAAGAGAGGCTCTGCGAAAGGCCCAGCTCCATTCAAAACAAAATATCAATAAACACCCTTACTATTGGGCAGCCTTTCAGCTTACCGGAGACATTTGACAGATATTTGCGACGGCCCTACGGGATCCTATCCATAAATGGTCTCACATCTTGATTAGTCAATAACACTACATAGTCACCAATCAAGATGTGACATCAATTTGTAACCACTACCTTTTAATCATTTTGATATCAAAATGTAGGCTCTAAAGAAAAAAAAAGCTCTTTTACTATTATTTTAATTAGTTGTATTGGTCCGACCCAGACTCAATTCTACATGAACTTTCAAAATTGATTCAAGAATAAACTCTTCCAGCACAAGGTCCTTTAAAGCGTGTCTTCAATAGCCTTTGGCAAAGCCATATTGGATTGCATAAATCGTCTTTCGCCTGTCCTCCTGAAGAGACAAAATATTTAAAACACCATTAAAACTAATTTATTTTTGAAAATAAAGCTCGCCTCTGATTCAGTTTTTCAGATGAGGCTCTGGTATAAACTCAGGTGCACTTCCCATTTAAAAAATAAAATCTAATATTTATAAAAATATTAAGTATAAAAAAATTATTTAAAATTACTCTTGATTCTTTTTTTAAAAGCATTCAACATTAAGTATTTTTAAAGATATTTAATCCACGTAAAGAGCTTAATTTTTTATAAAATTTAAAATTTTCTGACTAAATACGAAGTTCTAAAACAAAAAAATTCTTTTTAATTTCAGAATTTTTATAACATTTTAAATTAAGATAAATTAATTAAAAAGAGTACTATTAAGCAAAGCTTAATCAACTGTAACTTCATGTTACTACAAAAAAAAAGGGGGTATTTTGAAAAACAAACTGACGACCGTATTAGTGGCATTAGTATTTATTTCCGGATTAACCTTATTTAATGGCATCAGCGAGAGCTGGGGAGCAACTGTGCGTGTTTCTCAATCAAATTATGATGCAAATGAGCCTGTTGAAGTTAGTTTTGAAGGTCTTCCGGGCAATCCAGATGATTTTATAGGTATTTATGTTTCTGGCGCTCCTGATCTGTTTTATCTTGAAACTCAATACACAAATGGTCTTGAATCCGGGACAATAACTTTTCCGGGACCCTTTGTTTCAGGTGGTGAATACGAAGCAAGAGCCTATTCCGGGAGCCTGAGTAACCGTCTTTGCAATACTTTTTTTACAATTGGTGATAATGAGATTGAAAAGGTAATTACAAATCATCATAGACAACTTGCAGGTCTCGCATCAAGAGTTTATCCCGGATATTTTGATGCATTATCTGCAATTTCTACTATTTTCACAATTCCCGACATTGATTTTGAAGATTATTCAAGTGACTATACAACAGTAAGATACTGGGGTGGAAATCCCGATGAAGTATTTGGTGAAGAGCCCTTTTCCTATTCCGGATGCGACGCGGCTTTATATTATAATATCTATACAGGGAAATATGTCTTATCTTTCCGAGGCACCACAGCTCAGTTTCAGGATTTAATAGAAGACTTCAGACTTCTTTTAAGTCCGCCTTCCGGACTTTTTGGCGACTATCATCAGTTCATAGACGCCGATGCTATAGTACAGGAATTAATAGACATTTATGGAAATGATATTCTAAATAATCTCGAATTTACAGGACATAGTTTAGGCGGAGCTCTGGCTCAGGCTATGGGACTTAAATATGGACTTCCCGCCACAAGTTTTAATGCTGTTGGTTTACCAGATGAAGCTTTATCGGCAATCGGTGTAGCAAAAGACAGTAATTTCTGGAGCAATGCTGATAATCTGATTCACATAAATGTTTCCGGAGATCCTATGACAGACTGGAACTGGAATCAGGGTGCCTACAGCTTCTGGGATACTCTCCCCCGTTACGGCCGAAACTACTGGTTACCGGCTAAGTATTCCCTTTCAATTTCGAGACTTCGTAACCACTATTACAATGTTCTCATTAATCAAATGGAGAGATACAGCACCATGGAACTAAGAGAAAGCATTTATTAATAAGTAAAATCTTTAATTTATCGAACAAAAGGCGACTTATTCCAAAAAGACGCCTTTTGTTCGAATAAGTATTTTATTGATCCATATTTTATTTATCTGCAGTTAATTATTAATTTAGAACTTCAGATCAAAATAATGAAAACATTCCAAGCCTTCGTATAGATCATATACTATAGAAAATATTTTAATAATAACAATTGATATTATTAAACATTTTCTTGAATCTAGCCTTTTATTATTTTATTATTGATCATCTTCACTATAAATAATCTCATCAAAGTTTATTCAACTTTTAAATTGAAATCATCATTAAAGCCCAACCAATTAAGGAGGTATTATAATGAGTGATAAAGATCCAAAAAGGACAACAAATGATGCGGGAATCCCTGTGTCAAGTGATGAGCATTCACTGACAATAGGCCCCGACGGTCCTATTTTGCTTCAGGATCACTACCTGATTGAACAAATGGCAAATTTCAACAGGGAGAGAATTCCAGAAAGACAGCCCCATGCAAAAGGTTCAGGAGCATTCGGTTATTTTGAAGTAACAAAGGATGTTTCGCAGTATACAAAAGCTTCATTTCTGCAGCCCGGGAAAAAAACAGATACACTCATAAGATTTTCTACTGTAGCAGGTGAACGAGGCAGCCCGGATACCTGGAGAGATCCAAGGGGGTTTTCCCTTAAATTTTATACTGATGAAGGCAATTACGATATGGTGGGAAACAATACTCCTGTTTTTTTTGTCAGAGACCCCTTGAAGTTTCAGCACTTTATCCGTTCTCAGAAGAGAAGGGCCGACAACGGATTAAGGGATCATGACATGCAGTGGGATTTCTGGACTCTTTCACCGGAGTCTGCTCACCAGGTGACATGGCTCATGGGTGACAGAGGGATTCCTAAAACATGGAGACATATGAACGGATACTCAAGCCATGCATATATGTGGGTTAATTCAAAAGGTGAGAGATTTTTTGTTAAATATCACTTTAAAACAGATCAGGGGATTGAATGCCTTACCCAGGAAGAAGCAGACAGGCTTGCAGGTGAGGATGCAGACTGCCACAGAAGGGATCTTTTTGAATCTATAAAAAAAGGCGACTATCCAAGCTGGACTTTAATGGTTCAGATAATGCCTTTTGAGGATTCCAGAACTTACAGATTTAATCCATTCGATCTTACAAAAGTATGGCCCCACGGTGATTACCCTCTACATGAGGTAGGAAAGCTTACCTTAAACAAAAATCCTGAAGATTTTCACACAGAGATTGAACAGGCGGCATTTGAACCAAACAGTTTTGTTCCCGGGACTGGGCCAAGCCCTGACAAAATGCTTCTTGGAAGACTTTTTTCATATGCAGATGCACACAGGGCAAGACTTGGGGTAAATTACAAACAGATACCTGTAAACCGACCAAAGTGCGAAGTTAACAGCTACAGTAAAGACGGAGCCATGAGAGTACAAAATGTAAAAGATCCTGTATACGCACCAAATTCCAAGGGCGGTCCCCAGGCAGACGAAAGCAGTTATCCTGAAAAAGCCGTCTGGAGTGCTGACGGAGAATTTACAAGAGCAGCATATACTTTAAGAAAAGATGACGACGATTTCGGACAGGCAGGAACCCTTGTAAGAGAAGTTATGGATGATGCTCAAAGAGAAAGGCTTGTCTCAAATGTTTCAGGCCATCTTAAGAAAGGTGTAACTGAACCTGTTCTTGAACGTGCTTTCCAATACTGGAAAAATATTGACAAGGATATTGGAGAAAGAATCGAAAAAAGCGTCAGACAAGGTTAATTATCATAAAAGATCAGGGTCTTATACAAAGGCCCTGATCTTTAAACAGTTCAAAAAAGGGAGTTAGAACATTTATACCCCAAAAAAAGCTTTAAGATAACAACTATTCTAGCTTTTTAAATCTTTTACAATAATTACAAAACCTTACACTTGACCGACTAAAAACCACCAAAATGTTATAATGCAGCTTACATAAGATGTCCGTCTGCGATTTTTGTGTCTGTAAACTCTGTGCTATTGGTTGATTTTATTGATAGCCTGCATATTTTTATTATAAATTTAATTTTGTTAAATTTTTAAGAACACGCACTTAATATCAAAATAAGCTGATCCTAAAGAAGCATTAATCTTATTAAATCTTTGTTATGAACATCGCTCTTTAGGCAGCCGGACGTTAAGAAGTCTATTTTAAAATGAAAAATAACAAGGAGGCTTAATATGAAAATACTCATGGTACTTACATCACACGATAAACTTGGTGAAACAGGCAATAAAACCGGATTTTGGCTTGAGGAATTTACTGCACCCTACTATGTTTTCAAAGATGCAAATGCAGATATTACCATTGCTTCACCAAAGGGAGGACAACCTCCTCTGGATCCCACAAGTGATGAGCCAGGCTCGCAGACTGAAGCAACCAAAAGGTTCAAACGCGATATTGATGCACAAAAAGAATTGGCAAACACATTAAAACTATCTGATATTGATCCTGATAATTTTGATGCTGTATTTTATCCTGGTGGTCATGGACCATTATGGGACTTGGCAGAAGATCAAGACTCAATAGCACTGATTGAATCGATGTATTCCGATGGTAAACCCGTTGCTGCGGTTTGCCATGCACCTGCTGCTTTCCACAATACCAAAACTCCGGATGGAGAGTTCCTGGTTAAAGGTAAGTCTGTAACAGGTTTCAGCAATTCAGAAGAAGATGCTGCCCAATTATCAGATATTGTACCATTTCTTGTTGAAACTGATTTAAAATCAAAGGGTGCAAATTACTCAAAAACTAATGACTGGCAAGAGTATGTTACTACTGACGGCAACCTGATTACAGGACAAAACCCGGCTTCATCTGAGCTGGCAGCAAAAACTCTGCTAAAGATAAGAAAGCATTAGCATGCTTTAACGCTTTACCTACTTTGGCGCGGCAACTGATTTAAAACAGGGGTCGCCCAAAGTAGTATTCAGAAAAAAATGAAAAAGAATATAAAAATCACACTTATGTGTTTTAAACCGATCTTTTTAATTGTGAAATAAACATTCTAAGCCTTTCTTCTTTCTGAAAGGGAACTGAACACCAGGAGCAAAGTGTTCATACCCAAATATAAATAAAGTGATTTATATCTACACAAAGACAGAGATGTTAGAAGATTTTAAAAATCATAAACTCGATTAAACAGTATTTATGGAACTTAGCCAGGCAATTACTCTTTTTATTTTTTCTGCCGGACTGATAGCTTTTGCCGGTACAAAGCTATCCAAAACAGCTGATCAGCTGGCAGATTTAACAGGCATGGGCGAAGCACTTTTTGGCGCTATATTTCTTGGGGCAGTAACTTCCCTTTCAGGAGTTATTAACTCTGTTACTGCAGCTTTTAACAATCATCCGGAGCTGGCCGTAAGTAATGCCATAGAAAGACCGGAATAAATCCGGCCTTATTTTATAATATTTAATTACAGAATAAAAAATTCTGATGTTCAGCTGATTACTGTTTTGTAGTCTCAAAAGAGATTAAAACATCGACTTTATCTCCCACAACTCCAAGTTCGTAAAACTTTCCGCTGCCCACATTATAATTTAGCCTGTCTATTTGAAAAGCGGTTTCAAAACCTGCAACCATTGTACCTTTTTGCAAGGGATGTTCCCGGCTTCCTAAAAATTCAGCTTTAAAGCTTACCTTTTTGGTAACATCTTTTACTCTCATATTACCTTCAAGTATATATTCACCCTCCTTAACATGTTTGATCTCTGTCGACTTGAATTCCATTTCGGGATATTTCCCTGTATCAAAAAAATCACCAGACCTTAAATGATTGTCTCTTTTTCCTATCCCTGTATTTATACTGTCTGTCTTAACTGTGAAATTAAACATGCTGTTTTCAAGGTCATTTTTATCAAATCTTATATCTGCTTCAAAATCACTGAAATACCCTCTTATTGCAGAGAAAATGTGTTTAACCTCAAACATAATTCCTGAGTGAGCAGAATCTATTTCCCACTTGTCTGCTGCTAAAGCAGATGATGAAAATAAAACAATTAAAATAAAAGCTGTTAAAGACAATCTCTTTTTCATAGTTATTCTCCTGTTGTTTTTTATAAAAAGAATTTCATAAAGAAAATTTTTCAGTATGAATTTTTTTTCTTTTAAAGCCTGTATCTTTTAAATTTTTTTTAACTGATTTCATCATGGGAGGAGGCCCGCAGATAAACACCTCTGAATTTAAAGAATAATTTTTAACCAGATTTTGAGTCGTATTAAGGTCCAGTGTTCTTTTGTCATCGCCTTCATCTGTTATGATATATTCTATAATCAGGTTTGAAAGTTTTTTTTCAAGATCCTTAAAAAGCTCCGGGAAAATAATATCTTCTTTTTTCCTTACACTCCAGATAAGCAGTACTTTTTTGTGAGGTTCTGTGTCAGCAAGATTTAAAAGCATGCTGAGCATTGGAGTAATACCTATTCCACCTGCTATCAATATAAGAGGAGAATTTTCTTTAAAGAATTTGTAAGAAAAAAGACCGTATGGACCATCGATTAAAACTTTTTCACCGCTTTTAAGATTTTTTATATTTGCAGTCCAGTCTCCAATAGATTTTATAATAAAGGATAGTTCATCATTTTTTAGTGGAGA
>Ga0136557_1001563_pt1 | contig 14462 bp, 11 predicted proteins | sample AntRauTorckE6832_FD_104796 | JGI IMG/M metagenome (GOLD analysis project Ga0136557, IMG submission 104796) | Saline lake microbial communities from Rauer Islands, Antarctica - Metagenome Torckler E6 #832 | ecosystem: Environmental > Aquatic > Non-marine Saline and Alkaline > Saline | place...
ATGAATATGTTTTTGCATGGTGAGGACAACCACCGAATCGAGTGGGGCGATACCATCCGTAATCCGCTGCTCCTCGATAAAGACGGTCAGTTATTGCAGTTCGATGTGGTCACTGCCAACCCACCGTTCTCACTGGATAAATGGGGTCATGAGGATGCCAGCAGCGATCCTTATGGTCGCTTCCATCGCGGTGTACCGCCCAAGACCAAGGGTGACTATGCCTTTATCAGTCATATGATCGAAACGCTTAAGCCAAGCACTGGCAGAATGGGTGTGGTCGTACCGCATGGCGTGCTGTTTCGTGCGTCGTCTGAGGGCAAAATCCGTCAGCAACTCATCGAAGAAAACTTGCTTGATACGGTGATTGGTCTGCCTGAGAAGTTATTTTTTGGAACCGGTATTCCAGCCGCAATTCTCATCTTTAAAAAGAATAAAACTGATGACAAAGTCTTATTTATCGATGCCAGTAATGAGTTTAAATCAGGTAAAAACCAAAACCAGCTCACTGAGGATAATATTGCTAGGGTTATTGAGACGTATAAAGCGCGGGAAAGCGTTGATAAATATGCGTATCTAGCGAGCTTTGATGAGATAAAAGAAAATGACTTTAACCTAAACATTCCACGCTATGTCGATACCTTTGAAGAGGAGGCGGAGATTGATTTGGAGGCGGTTCGTGCTGAGCGTTTGGCGCTTAAAGCAGAGTTAAACCTGTTAGAGGATGAGATGGCAAGATATTTGAAGGAGTTGGGTTATGGTGCCTAATGGTTGGAAACTAACTTCACTTGGTGATATTTCTAGTAAAATTCAAACTGGACCTTTCGGTAGTCAACTTCATGCTCACGAATATACAGATGAAGGCATTCCAGTTTTAATGCCGAAAGATTTGATTGACGGCAGAGCAGATATTAATAGTGCAGCAAAAATACCAGAAACTAGAGCTGATGACCTTGTTAAGCATAAATTAAAAAAAGGCGATATTTTATTTAGTAGAAGGGGTGATGTTGCTCGATTTGGTTTAATAACAGAAGAATCTGAAGGCGCACTATGTGGAACAGGATGTTTAAAAGCCTCTATTAGTAAAGAAAATTCAGCTTTATTTTTATCTTACTTTCTGCAAAAAAGTACAGTAAGAAAGTGGCTAGAGCAGAATGCCGTTGGGCAGACAATGCTAAATCTAAATACCACTATACTTTCTGAACTACCTATTATGGTGGCATCGTCAAAACAGGAACAACAAAAAATCGCCAAAATTCTATCGACTTGGGATAAAGCGATTAGTACCACCGAGCGTTTGATTGAGAATAGTACCCAGCAGAAAAGCGCGTTGATGCAGCAATTGCTGACGGGTAAAAAGCGTTTGCTTGATGAGTCGGGGAAAAGGTTTGAGGGTGAGTGGGAAGAGGTTAAGTTGGGTGAAATTAGTCATATCACTACTGGAAACTCAAACAGAGAAGATTCTTCGTTGACAGGTAAATATGCTTTTTTTGACCGTTCTATTGATGTAAGAACTAGCGGAATATTTTTGTTTGATGCTGAAGCAGTAATCGTAGGAGGGGAAGGGCAAGATTTTGTGCCAAAGTATTTTGAAGGTAAGTTTGATCTTCATCAACGTACCTATGCAATTATGGATTTTAAAAATGCTTATGGTAAATTTCTCTTTTATTATATTGGTTATTATCGCTACTATTTCTTATCTCAAGCGGTTGGTAGTACTGTTAAGTCTTTGAGATTGCCAATGTTCCAGAAAATGCCAATAAAGTTGCCCTCAGTTAAAGAACAACAAAAAATCGCCACCGTCTTAACCAACGCCGATAAAGAAATCGAATTGCTTGAGCAGCAATTGGCTGATTTACAGCAAGAGAAAAAGGCGCTGATGCAGGTATTGTTGACGGGTAAGAAGCGGGTGGTGGTTTAGTGTAAACAAAGGTTTGCGTATATAAGTGATATACACGATACTTGGACGAAACTTATTCAAAAGAAGCGATGAAAATGATTGATGATATCTTTAAAGAAAAAATGGAAGCAAGAAGAAAATATCAGCCATATCGCTCAGGTGATGTCAGGAGTCAGTTTGATAGAGATGAAGCACGTCTAATACATTCAGCTGCTTTCAGACGACTGCAATCCAAAACTCAAGTATTGGGATTGGGAGAAAGTGACTTTTATCGTACGCGGCTTACTCACTCTATGGAAGTAGCTCAAATCGGTAGAGGTATCGTTCAGTACTTATGTAAAAATTATGAAAATTATCAAGATATCTTACCCGATATGTCTTTGATTACAGCTATTTGTCTAGCACATGATATCGGTCATCCACCTTTTGGACATGGTGGTGAGGTAGCGTTGAATTACTGTATGCGCGAATATGGCGGCTTTGAAGGCAATGGTCAGACTCTGCGAATTCTCGGTAAGTTAGATAAGTACACCGAAAAGCACGGCTTGAATCCTACAAGACGAATGCTATTGGGTGTTTTGAAATATCCTGCTGCATATAGCAGTTTAGTAAATGATGGTTTTTATGAGTCTGAAAATAATCTTGATGTTCCTTACTGGTTATTCAAAGCAGACGCACAAAAGCCTCCTAAGTGTTATTACGATACAGATAAAGACATTGTAGAATTTATATTTGAAGGCTTTGATGAAGAAGATGTTAAGAAGTTTACTGCTTTTGAACCCAAGAAAGATAAGCATCAATGCACACGTTTTAAATCACTAGATTGCACGATTATGAATTTAGCAGATAATATTTCTTATAGTTTACATGATTTGGAAGATGCACTTTCTTTAGGAATGATTAGTCGAGAGCAGTGGCAAGAGCATTTTGATGGTAATGATAGATTGTTCGATATCGTTGAAAACTTAGAGAATGAAAGAGTAGGAAAAGAATCTAACTTTGATTGCATAACTAGAAAACTTTTCGGTGATGAAAGTTATGAAAGAAAAGATGCGATTGGACGTCTAGTTAACCTTATGATAACCAATGCGGAAATAGTTGAGAATGGTTCCGACTGTAAAAATGCGTTACTAGGTCTTGAGGTTAAGCTAAAAAAGGAGGTGGAAGAGTTAAGAGAACATATTTTTAAACTTGTATATGAAGTCGTCATCAAAGATGTAAATGTTCAACAGCTTGAGTTCAAAGGACAAAAGCTAGTTATAGAGTTGTTTCAAGTTTTGGCTAAAGATCCTGAGAGGTTCCTGCCCAAGTCTACCAAAGTAATTTGGAAAGATTCTACGAAAAATCTGCCAGTAGAAGATCAAGAGGCAGCTCAGATGCGAGTGATTTGTGATTTTATTGCTGGTATGACTGATGATTACGCAACCAAGTTTTATGAGAAATTCTTTACTCCTAACAAAGGTTCTATCTTTGATAGACTATAATCAATAGTATTCTAATATAAATGTTTGCTGCTGCGAGTGTGTGATGATCTTGAATTATTATGAATAGTTATCACGACATCGCAGTCAATTACACTGTATTTCATACAACCACCACCCTTACTACCCTTCGGGTAACATGTAATCTCGGTGGTTTTTCTTTACGAGAGGTAATGACGAATGGTTATAGTTGACCTTCCACGAGCAGTGCTAAATTGCTTAAAAAACGAGATGCAGATTGAGATGGAGCATTTCTTTAAGAAATACGAAAGTTTTGATAATAGCTTTAAGATAACAGCCAATAGGTTGCTTTCTAATATGCTAAGAGTTTCAAAAACATCTTCTTCATTTAGTAAAGATGTTGATTCTTACGAGGATGGTACTGATGAACAAAATGAATTTATGGATGCAATGTTTAGCTGTTTTGAGCAGCTTAATATCTTGAAAAAGCAAGACGCGTATAAAGGTATTTATGAACATGTAAATCGCGGCGAAAACGATTGGTTTCCTATAGTGGTAATATCTTCGCCTATAGACAGTTATCCTGAACAACCAGCGAAGCTGACTGTATACAGGGGATGTTCTTTAAAATCATTTGAAGATGAGAGTTATAGGGATCGACAATCTTGGACTACTGATTTTGATACAGCAAAAGCATTCGCTTTTAACCACTATGGATTTGACAAAGAAGATCGAGTTGTTATCAAAACTACTGTAAGTAATTCTGATATTTTTTGGATGAGAGCTGGTGAAAGAGAAGTCGTTTTGAATCCAAAATTTACACCCTTATCGGATGTCATAAAATTAGATTATGAGCAATGTAATTAAGGTGGGCAGATATGATCAACCACAGCATCAACTTTGCCGAAGAATTCAGCTCAAAAATCCCTGCTTTAACCTTGCTCACAACGCTGGGCTATCGGTTTATTCCGCCCAGCGAATGCAGTGCCATGCGCTCAAAAGCAGCGTCAAACAAAGCCACTAATCAAGTGGTGTTACTGCCCATCATGCGTGAGTTCTTAGCCAAGCAAACCTTTACGTTTGAAGGCACACCGCATCATTTATCAGACAGCGCCATAGATAAAATCATGCACGAGCTTAATCCAGCGATGAACTTAGGGCTACAGCTCGCCAATGAAAAGCTGTATAACGCCATGCTCTATGGCGTGACAGTGACCGAGTTTATTGACGGCAAAAGAACCTCCCAAACCATCGCTTTGATAGATTGGGATCATATCGACAATAATAGCTTTCACTTTACCGAAGAGCTGGCAGTACTAAATGCTGAAGGGACAGGTAATATCATTCCTGATATCGTCTGCTTTGTGAACGGTCTGCCTTTAGTGGTTATCGAAGCCAAACGTCCTGACTCCAGTAGAGAGTGGCAATCAACCAATACGCAAGCCGTCTCGCAGCATATCCGTAACCAAGGTCAAAAACAAATCCCGCATCTGTTTGCCTATAGCCAGTTATTGCTAGCGGTCAATGGTAATGACGGTCTGTATGCCACTTGCGGTACGCCTGAGAAATTTTGGGCAAAATGGGTCGAAGAAGAGATCTCTGAGCCTGAGTTTGCCCGTCTAAAAAATCAACCGCTCAGTCCTGAGCAGATTGAGAATCTGTTTGCCCATCGTCCTGCCTTTATTAAAGATGAATATCAGTCATTGATTGATGGCGGTGATCTAGTCGTTACCGACCAAGACCGCCTTATCATTAGCTTATTACAGCCTGAGCGTTTGCTTGAGATGACGCGCATGTTTACCTTGTTTGATAAAAAGGCTGGCAAAATCGTTGCCCGATATCAGCAAGTCTTTGGTATCAAAGCCCTGATTGAACGTATTAGTACTTTTGATGAGAAGGGTAGTCGTGAGGGTGGAGTGATTTGGCATACTACAGGCAGTGGTAAATCTTTCACTATGGTGTTTTTCTCCAAGGCGCTCATTTGGTTAGAAGAGCTCGCGAAGTGCCGTGTTATTGTCGTCACTGACCGTGTTGATCTTGAAACTCAGCTTAGTAAAACCTTTGCTTCTGGTGGTGTGTTTAGTGATCGCGACAAAACGGATGCGATGGCAACTTCTGGTCGCCGTCTAGCGCAGCAGATTGGGCAGGGTAATGAGCGGGTTATTTTCTCCATTATTAATAAGTTTGGCTCAGCCGTTAAATATGATGAGTGCTATAACGACAGCCCAAACATCATCGTCATGGTCGATGAAGGTCACCGTAGCCAAAACGGTGAGAACAATATTCGTATGAGCCAAGCTTTACCAAACGCTGCCTTTATTGCCTTTACGGGTACGCCATTGCTAAAGGATGATAAGACCGAAAACAAATTCGGCAGCATCATTCACTCCTACACCATGCAGCAAGCGGTCAAAGATAAAACCGTCACGCCACTGTTATACGAAGAGCGTATCCCTGAGCTTAATACCAATGACCAAGCCATAGATAGCTGGTTTGACCGTATCACCCAAAAGCTCACCGATAATCAAAAGACCGACCTCAAGCGTAAGTTTTCCCAAAAAGGTCAAATCTATCAGGTTGAGGGACGTATCGAGCTGATCGCTCATGACATCTCTGATCACTTCCAAAACTTTAAACAGCAGCATCTAAAAGGTCAGTTGGCTTGTGACTCTAAAGCCTCAGCTATTCGCTATAAAATGGCATTAGATAAGATTGGCAAAGTGACCTCAGTGGTCGCTATGTCACCACCTGATACCCGTGAAGGGCATGACACTGTCGATGGCGAATCAAAAGACATCGTACAAAGATGGTGGCAAGATAATGTCGCCGCAGACTTCGGCGGTGATGAAAAAGCGTATACCAAAGCCATCATAGAAGCCTTTAGTCAGGACGATGGTCCTGACATTATGATCGTCGTTGATAAGCTATTAACGGGCTTTGATGAGCCAAAGAACACCGTTTTATATATTGATAAGCCTTTAAAGCAGCATAACCTCATTCAAGCCATTGCACGGGTGAACCGCTTGCATGAGAAGAAACGTTTTGGTTATCTGATTGATTATCGTGGCATCCTAAAAGAGCTGGATATCACCATTGAGAAATATCAAGACTTAGCGGAACGTACGCAAGGTGGCTTTGATATCGAAGACCTCAAAGGTCTGTATAACGCCATGGATACTGAGTACAAGCAGCTGCCAAGACTACATAGCGAGCTGTGGGCTATCTTTTCATCGGTAAAAAACAAACAGGATGGGCAAGCGCTAAGGCAAGTGCTAGCACCTAAGATGCAGGATATCGATGGCAGAGTAGTCGATACCAAGCTTAAAGAACGTGATGACTTTTATGCTGCTTTGACCGAGTTTTCTAACGCCATGAAGATTGCGCTGCAATCAGCATCTTTCTTTGCAGATAAATCATTTGATAGCAAGCGTGATCGCTACAAAGCCGATCTAAAAGCCTTTATCAATCTACGTAAGCAAGTTCGTGAAGATGCTGATGAAACCATCGACTATGATGAGTATGAAGCGGATATTCGTAGCTTACTTGATAAGCACATTGCAGGGCTTGAGGTTAAAGAGGCGAAAGGGGCTTACTTGGTCGGCAATTTAGGCAAGGATGTTAAGCCTGAAGAATTAAGTGATGATGAAGCACGCAACCAAACCGATAAAATTACAGGTCGTGTGACTAAGATGATTGAGCAAGATTTGGCTGATGATCCGTATGCGCAAGAGTACTTCTCTAAGCTCCTAAAAAAAGCCATTGAAGAAGCTAAAGCGATGTTCGATGCACCCGTGAAGCAGTACATGATGTTTGCTGACTTTGAGCAGGCCGTCAAAGACCGCGATGTTGCTGATGTACCGAATGAATTTATCGATGACAATGGCAAATTAAATAAACATGCTCAGGCTTATTTTGGTTTGTTTAAGCATTTATTTGACGCTGATTTCTTAGCGGATAAAGAGCTAGATAATGACAAGCTGGTCGCTTACGCCTTTGAGATTGATGAAGTAGTCAAAACGAATGTGGCGGAATATTCCATCAATGCCAGTGAAATTGAAAATGCGATTAATAGACGATTATTGCCAATGCTGTTTGCTGACTTGGGTATTGATAAAGCGCAACAGCTCATTGAAGAGGTGCTAAAGATTACCCGACTTGGGCTGTCGAGAGAGACAAGTAGCCCACGAGCAGCAAGAGGGTAGTAGGCAATGACTGAGACAGGCAACTTTTATTATGGTGAAGATAAGATCCATTATGAAGTCGTGCGTAAAGACAAAAAAAATAAGTCTAGAAGCGATACGCTTATTAACGAAAAGAGCAAACCTCGCAAAGTGGTCATCAAGGTACATCCTGATCAGCGTGTAGTCGCTACAGCGCCTGTTGATGCCAGTGACGAGATAATACATGACGCCATGATGAAGCGTGCTCGCTGGATATGGCAAAGCCTACAAGAATTTGCAAAGCAACAAGATCACGTATTGCCTAAACGTTATATCAGTGGTGAGACCCAGTTTTATCTGGGTCGTCGTTATGTGTTAAAAGTGATAACCGATGCAAAAACTAACGATAAAATAAACAGTACGGTGAAGCTCAGTCGCGGTAAGTTACATGTAGAATTGTCTCAAAATGATTCTGAATTAGACGCTGAAAAACGAGCGATTCTCGTGAAAAGCTTGATTGATAAATGGTATAAAGATAAATTTACGTCGGTCTCTAGAGAGAGGCTTGAGGCCTTGATACATAAGGCCTCATGGGTAAAAAATAATCCTTCATTGAAGTTAATAGTAATGAAAAAACAATGGGGAAGCTGCTCAAATAAAGGTAATTTAATCCTCAATCCGCACTTAGTCAAAGCACCAAAAGAATGCATTGATTATGTGATATTGCATGAGCTGTGTCATATCGCTGAGCACAATCATAGTGAGCATTTTTGGCGCTTATTAACTCAAGTCATGCCGCATTGGAAAGAGGTGAAAGCTAGGCTCGACGGGATGGCTGAGCTTTACTTGAATGAGTAAAATTTGGAGCTAGGTAGTTTAAGATGGTTCTTTGGAAAAGTATCAGCCTCCGATATACTCGAGGCGCTTCACTTAATTACTCTATGTAATGGTTAAGTTAAAAAGGTAGTATTTACAAGAATTCGAGGTTTTCAATGCTTAAACAACATCGACAAGCACTTGTAGTTGAAGGTGGTGGAATGCGTGGCGCATTTACCAGTGGTGTCTTAGACGCATTTTTACAACAACAATTTAATCCTTTTGATCTTTGTGTGGGGGTGTCCTCAGGCTCAACGAACGTTGCTAACTATTTAGCTGCGCAACAAGGTCGCACCCTGCAGATTTACTTAGATCATTCACTTCGACCTGAATTTATCCATTATGGTCGTTTCCTTAAAGGTGGGGACTTACTGGATCTAAAGTGGATGTGGGACGTGGTGGAACAAGAGCATCCACTAAATCAGGCACAATTATTTGCCAGTCATGCTGAGTTTTACATGGTGCTAACACACGCTATTTCAGGTGAAGCTAACTATATTAAAGCCTGTAAAGACAATATTTTGGATGGATTAAGAGCATCAAGTTCTATACCAGTGCTGACTCGTCAAGCGGTCGAGATATTTGGCGAACCTTATTTCGATGGTGGTGTAGCTGATGCTTTGCCTGTGCATTGGGCCGCTCAACAAGATCGTGTTGCTAAGCTAATGGTGATCCGTACTCGTCCTCACAATTACTATAAAGCAGGTCGCAAGGGCGATCAGCTGTTGGCTAAATATTTTTCTAAGCAACGATATGGTTTTGCCCAAAGCTTATTAACACGAACCCAACGTTATAATGATGCGGTGCAATTTTTACATTCTGCATCACCACAGAAGTTTTTAGAAGTTTGCCCACCCGACTTGAAAAATATGGCGGGTCGATTATCTAAAGATAAAGCTAAAATTCGTTATAGCTATGATGTAGGACTAGAAACTGGGTACAAAGCGATTGAAGATTGGCATAAACTTTAATGATAATTCCGTTAATAAATCAGAATGCTTAAAATTAGACATTAACTGTTAAATAGTGCAGCTTAATTCTATTGGATAAGTATCTTATGGTTGAGATATTTGCGAGACCATCCCAGATTCTGTGTAACTGACGTTTAGATTAAATACTTACACAAAATTTAGGAAGGTCTCTGAAAATTAACCACCTGACACAACTCGTCACCTACTAACAGATCTTGGCGGTCATAAAAGTTGCCCCAACGCTTATAATTATTATCCGTTCTCGACTCAGGGTTATAAGTAATGGCGATGTAGGTTTGAATTTTATTAGTGTCCTAAATTAGTTGACCACCACCAGATTCTTATCAAAGACTTCATCATCTATTATTCGCCAAACGGCAACTTGCTGATGGTCTTTGGTGGTGACTAGATTTAAAGTTTGTTCAATCATTGCTTGAGGTCTCATATCCTTATGATGTTTATTTGCTTCAAACCCAGTTACTTTACACTTAGCGGTTTAATTAAGCTACTTACTTGAGCTATTTGCTTCAGTTATTAGGCTTGGCTACTTACTCAACTTCAATATTCTAAAGGCGCCCTGAATAACTAAAGCAAATACGATGCTACCAATAATCAAATCAGGCGTACTAGAGTGTAACCAATTAACCAAAATCCCTGCAACAATTACCCCTAAATTGATAATCACATCGTTTGAAGTGAAAATCATACTGGCTTGCATATGGGCTTCTTCTTTGCTTTTCGATTTTTGTAGTAAATAGAGGCAAATCGAGTTTGCAATTAGCGCAAGAATCGATATGACTATCATGGTAGAAAAGTCAGGTAACTGCTCATTGCCAAAGAAACGTCTTAGTACTTCTAAAAAACCAAGAATCGCTAGCGTAATTTGAAAATATCCGGCAATTCTAGCAATCCGTTTTTTCTTAATGACCGTTCCACCGACCGCAAATAAGCTAATTCCGTACACGAAGCTATCTGCTAACATATCTAAGCTGTCGGCGACCAACCCCATCGAACGAGAAATCAGTCCCGTGCTCATTTCAATAATAAAGAAAGCAAAGTTAATGACCAGCACTATCCATAGTAGCTTTCTTTGCTCAGCATCTTTTTTGTGACTAGAGTCAGCATCAATTTTAAAATTATTGTTGGGATCAGAGGGGTCAATGGTTTCGGTCGAGAGTAGGGTGTCTCCTAATTTTAGGTCATGAATAGCAGTCTCTATCCCTTCTATATTGTCATGATGAAACACAGTTAATTGACGGTTAGGAATGTCGAACTCAAGATGTTCAATATTCGAGTGGCCCTCTAATTTCATTCGGATTAGGTTTTCCTCCGAAGGGCAGTCCATCTTCGATATTTTAAAAGTTGTTTTATTCATAGCTACATTTATATCCGGGTGGCGGTTCAAAAAGTAGGCTGGAAAAAACAGGCTGAGAAATTGATAAATAGTGAAATGCAAATGACACTATACATCAAATGCCCAGCCTGTCTAAGTGACAATATAAAGAAAAATGGTTTCAAAAGCTATACCTATGGCGAATCAATCAGGTGCCTTCACTGGTTCGGTCCCCTAGTGAGGACTTGAACCTTTGGCTGTAGGCTACTGATAATAGTATCCTACATTAGCCCCTGAAAACTCTTAAATATAAGATGGACTTTAAACCACCATATTTACACCAATCGCTATTAAAATTAGTCCACCGGCTGCTTCTGCCCAACTTCCAAGCCAGTTACCAGACTGGCGTCCTATGTACGCACCTAAGATGCTTAATACTCCAGTCACTAAAGCAATAATTAAACATGCTAAGTAAGCATTAATTTCCAATAAGTTTAAGGTAAAACCTGCTGCCATTGCATCAAGACTTGTGGCAATAGCTAAGGAGAACAAGGTGCGATGATTTATATTAATTCGAACTTCATCTTCATCATTTGAGCGTGATTCATAAAGCATTTTAGCTCCAAGAGCTACAAGGATTATAAATGCAATCCAAGATGACCATTCAGCTAGCCACCCAACCAAAGTAACGCCTAAAGCATAACCAAGAAGTGGCATCACGCCTTGAGCAACTCCAAAATACAGACCAATTAACAAAGCCATATTTAGAAATTGTTGTTTGGAATAGTCTTTATGGGTTGAGCCAATAGTAATAGAAACTGCGAAAGCATCCGCTGCTAGTGCTAACGCCAATAATAATATTTCTAACATGAAAGGTAGTTCCCTTTTAGATGTTTTTTTAGAGTGTCATGATAAACTCAAGCGCTGCATTATAAATGACTAAAGGGGTAAGTTTTTTGTCTGAATTAAAAACAGTTGGGCTTTTTGCCATTACTGCACTAGCAGAGATTGTAGGTTGCTATTTGCCATATCTATGGCTGAGAGAGGGTAAGTCAATATGGCTTCTTGTCCCCAGTGCGCTTAGTTTGGTTGCTTTTGTGTGGTTACTGACTTTACATCCAACCGCTGTTGGCAGAGTTTATGCCGCCTATGGTGGTGTGTATGTAACGATGGCAATTCTATGGTTATGGGCTGTTGATGGTATTCGACCAACGACATGGGACATATTAGGTACTTCAGTGGCACTTCTAGGCATGGCTATTATTATGTTTGCACCGCGCAATACATAGGCTATACCCTACCGAACCAGTCAAATGCTTCTACTGGTTCGGTTCCCTAGTGAGGACTTGAATATTCGGTTGTACGCTATTGTTATCATCACTCCTAGTTATTTATAGTAGCTCCGTGTACACAGTAGTGTCCTTTTTAACATGAAATGGCGGTATATCCATTTCATGTTAAGTCACTGTAGACCATTAAGTATAAGACGGCCTTTAAACCACCAGGCTCCTGATCAACGTTCGATGACTTAAATTAATCTGTATACCATTGTCGTTCGCCTACTTAGCACTAGCACCGATGACTTTATGACTTGAGCCAGCGTGCCATTTGTCTTATTGGGTTTGTGTTAAGCACGGCAAATTGTACGTGTTCTAGCGAAAATCAAAAAACTCATAATGAATATTTTTGGCAGGAATACCATTTTCTTTCATTAACTCTTGTACTTTTCCTAAAAGCCCTTTTGGACCGCAAAAACTAATCTGAATCTGCTTTGGATTAACTTCACTGGCGACTTGCCGAATGGTTTCAGCCATGGCATTACTGCCACTTGGGTTGGCTACGAAATCTACTCCAGACTGTTCTGTCATCTCCTGCATACGCTCAACACTTGGAAAAACACGCGCAGGATCGAAGCAATATATCAGAGTGGCACGTTCAAAATGACCGATAGTTTTATCCTCTTGCCAAGAAATAAAGGGAGAGATTCCTACTCCGGCACCAATCCAGATTTCACGCTCTGCATTTGATATACGTTTAAAATTACCATGAGGCGCATAAATATCAGCCAACATACCCACTTTGGCTTGTTCATTTAGCTTTTTTGTATAATCACCCAATGCTCGAATCACAAAATGGATGTGTCCAGTATCAGAAGGTGCGTTAGCTATGGTAAAAGGATGCGGCTCGTGCAAACCTGGTTCTTTAAGAGAGATAAAGGCAAATTGACCAGCCTTAAATTGAAACCCTTTACGGACTGGCTCAAACTCCAAGTGTACCGCCGCTTTGCCCTGGGTTATAGCGACTAACTTATACTCTCCGGCTTTGGCAATGAATGGGTACAATATCATCTTGTACAATGCTGCAATCACGCCTACAGAACAAAGTAGTGCTAACCAAATACCTGCTGGACTAGTCAGTGTGATGGGAGACTTAAAGCTCAGCCAATGTAGTATAACGATTAAAAAAAGTGGGCCTGAGAACTTATGCAACCAACGCCAGTTGCCATACGGGATTTTGCGATTCAGCGCCAGTAGTATAATCAGACCTAACGCGACAAGGCTGAGTTGACGCATCAAACGCGTCCAATATTTGGACAACTCCAAAATGGGCGCAAGATCCCAAGCGTCTAGCTTGGCTTTGAAGACAAAATGATAGACAGCGAAAATAAGTGCCCATATAGCAATCCACTTATGCGCTTCATAAACCCTGTCCAGACCGCCAAAGAGCCTTTCAATACCGTGCCAACGGCTAGCGAGTATGCATGAGCTTGCCATGCACGCTAAAGCCGAAGCACCCATTATCAAACTGACTGTTGCTGATGTGATCCACGTTTCAGAGGAAATTTGCATGAGTACAGTGATTGAAGTGATCAGTACGACACTACCGATCACTTGCCATGACTTTAAAGCCATAAGAATCTCCCGAAAAATTATTTTATTGCCGTTAAGAAAGCTTGATTTAACAAGTAGGTATTTATTGAGAAGTATGGCTAATAATACAGCCTGATTCTTAAATAATTCTTAAGTGGTGTATATGGCACGACGTAGGCTACCGGTTCGCTGCACAATGATTTACCTGTTTTAACGTCCTAAGCTCACCTTAAGATTTGTTTGTTGTAATAGCGATAAGGCAGATGATGTGATATCTCGTCTGCTTACGATATCTTGCTGATTTTCAGTGTTTAGCAGCGGGTGTTGTCAATAAACAAACAAATGATTAAGGAGTGACAACCATGAGCCAAAAAGACATCATTAATTGGGACGACTCTTCTGCACATGTACCGAACATGCCTAAAGCGAGGCAAGTAAAAGTTTGGGACCTATTAGTAAGAGTGACTCATTGGACAGTCGCAGCTGGTATTATTGCTAATCTGTTTTTTACCGAAGATGGTGGTGAGTGGCATGAGTATGTCGGCTATACCGTTTTGGGACTGGTGGTCATACGTTTACTTTGGGGTCTGGTTGGCACGCGCTATGCACGCTTTACTGGCTTTTTCCCCACACCAAAACGACTCAAACGGCATGTATCAGATTTAAGCGTTCGACGCGTTGATGAGCAGAATCTTGGTCATAACCCCTTGGCCGCACTGATGATGTTATCGTTATGGGCTGTGACTATAGGGTTAGGACTAACCGGTTATCTGATGGAAGCAGGGCTGTTTGGTGATAAAGAGGTGCTTGAAGAGATTCATGAGTTATTAGCAAACAGCTTATATCTACTGGTTCCTCTACATATCATCGCAGCGATTGCCATGAGTTACTGGCAACGCCAAAACCTCATTAA
>Ga0136557_1001566_pt1 | contig 14446 bp, 14 predicted proteins | sample AntRauTorckE6832_FD_104796 | JGI IMG/M metagenome (GOLD analysis project Ga0136557, IMG submission 104796) | Saline lake microbial communities from Rauer Islands, Antarctica - Metagenome Torckler E6 #832 | ecosystem: Environmental > Aquatic > Non-marine Saline and Alkaline > Saline | place...
ATCGTAGTGAAAACCAAGCAGGTACTCGATGAGCATCAGGAACTTGTGCGACTGCTCTCCGGTATCAACGGAATTCATACGAAACAGATTGGTGATTTATCCGTTGTGAAAGGCAGTATAGCAATGGCCGATAAAACCATCTTCGATCGGGTGCTTGCCCGTTATGATAATGTACTCGACTTGGTTACGGTGCAGGATACCGTCTCCGACGTCTCTCAACTTCTTGCTGATGTGCCGGGAATAAGCGTCAAAGAAATTGATGGCAATTCAGTTATTTATGGAGAGGTGAGTGAAGAATATGCCAAGCTTATAGAGATAGTGAAGGGCAAATATCCCAATATTCTCAATCTGACTCGAGTCCATGAGGCTATTGCCGGCAAGATGATCTACATGCAGGTCCGCATAATGGAAGTCAACAAATCGGTCACTGAAAGTCTGGGGATAAACTGGAATGTCCTCTCTGGCATTCCCGGCCCTTCTTTTGAATTCGGTGTTGAAGTAAATAGGAATAACAGCTCGATCCTCAACAACAGCCAACAGGAGAACATGCCGCAATCTCTAGGGAAATCAGGAGCCACAGATTTGGCGTCGGCAGGCGGATATTTTGGTATAGCCACAGGCATTAGCTCCATTCTCAATTTCTATGAAGGCACGGGGGATGCTGTAGTCCTCGCTGAACCTCGTCTTAGTACACGTTCAGGAGGATCTGCTGAATTTCTCGCAGGCGGTGAGTTTCCAGTCCCCGTATCCAACTCCCTTGGAGGGACACATGTGGAATTCAAGAAATACGGCATCTCCCTCAACGTTGAGCCGTTAATTGATGATAGTAACAATATCCTCGCACATATAGAAACGGAAATCAGCACCATCGATGAGGGATCAGCTGTCCAGAAGATCCCCGGCGTTCTGACACGCAGGACCAGTACCGACGTCAGCCTTCGAGCTTCGGAAACGCTGGTTATTGCCGGATTAGTCCAGGACCTTGCCAACAAAAATTACAACAATGTCAAATGGCTCAATGAGATACCAATTTTAGGTAATCTTTTTAAATCCAAGGACTTTCATAACCAGAAAACAGAACTGGTCATTTTTATCACTCCCACTGTTTATGATGCCTCATCAGAACTGAACATCGCAAATCTACAAAAAGGAAAAGAGATACAAAAAAGATTCGACGACATAACGCAAGGAGAAAAGTTGCTTGAGTAGTATACCAGCAAGGCAACGATAAATTTGTTCCTGATTATCAACAAAGAGTCCGCTGACAGTGAAAACATGTTTGTAATATCTATCAAAGACAGCAAGGGAACGCACCTTGAGAACAAGAGCTGCAAAGCGCCAGACTGCACCATCGGTCGCTCGGCCAAGAATCTCATCCGAATAAAGGGTTGGCGTATTGCCGGAGCTCATGCGGAACTCAGGCAAAAAGAAGATGGGGTCCATATATACGATACGTCTTCAGGAATCGGTACGTTGGTCAACGGTGACAGCATTACGGTCTATGGTCCACTGCGTCAAAATGATGAAATCACTATTGGCGGATATCGATTATCCGTTATTGACTCAGACTCCTCCAAAACAGAAGCAACAGCGGACAATGCCGAAACGGAACATGCGACACCCCCGCAAAAAGAAATGCATCAGACGCCGGTGGAAGAGAGTTTGCCGACATCACAGGCTCCCCGGCACCATGAGACCGATGATCATTCTGCTTCCTACCGGCAGCAGCGCCTGACATGGCATAAACGCATCCATGAACAGCTCATGAATGCAATGGATTTGCGCCGCACGGATGTCGAGTCGATGAACGACGCTCAGCTGACGGAAACAATCAAGGTTTTGATCCAGAAGATCATAGTTGCAAATGAGCAGGACCTGCCCAAGGAACTGGATCAGGAGCGCTTAGCTACCGAAGTTTTAAATGAGGCTGTCGGCCTCGGCCCCCTTGAAGACCTTTTGGCGGACAATAGCATCACTGAGATAATGGTCAACAACTTTGATGAAATATATTATGAACAAAATGGAAAACTCCACAAGTCAGACATAACCTTTAGTAATAACAACGCGGTATTATCCGTCATCGAACGTATTGTTTCACCGCTTGGCCGCCGTATCGACGAAAGCTCACCGATGGTTGACGGCCGGTTACAAGACGGCTCCAGGGTTAATGCCATCATTCCACCATTGGCCTTTAAAGGGCCATGCTTAACCATCAGGAAGTTTTCCAAGAAACGCTTGACGACTCAAATGCTTATTGAGTACCGATCAATTTCAGAAGGGATAGTAGATTTTCTCAAAGTGGCCGTGAAAAATCGGAAAAACATTATCATTTCGGGCGGAACGGGGAGCGGAAAAACAACGTTTCTCAATGTGCTTTCAAGCTTTATCCCACACGATGAGCGAATTGTAACGGTAGAAGATTCTGCTGAATTGCGTATGAATCAACCCCATGTCGTCTCACTTGAGGGACGCCCACCCAACATGGAAGGGAAGGGAGCAATCGACATACGCGATTTAGTCAAAAATTGTCTACGGATGCGGCCGGATCGTATCGTCGTTGGTGAGTGCCGTGGCGGCGAAGCCCTCGATATGCTTCAAGCCATGAATACAGGGCACGATGGTTCGCTGACCACTGTGCATGCAAACAGCCCTCGCGACCTCGTCTCACGCCTTGGTGTCATGGTTATGATGGCAGGCATGGAGCTCCCTGAGAAAGCCATACTGGAACAAATCGCTTCAGCTGTCGACATCATTGTACAACAGTCGAGATTCTCGGATGGCACACGAAAGATCACCCACGTCACCGAGATAACGGGGATAGAAAGCGGCGTTGTCCAGATGCAGGACATATTCACCTTCAAACAAACAGGTCTTGACGAGGAGAAGAAAGTGGTCGGCTCCTTTACAGCAACCGGAAGAGTTCCTGAGTTTTACGAAGACCTCAAGCAATGGGGCCTTTCCGTCGATATGAGCATTTTTAAGTAAACTATGATTGCAGAATTCATCATTGCAGCTCTGGCATCTGTTTCCGGAGGAATTTTTGCGTGGCTTTTCCTCCGTAAAATGTATCAGAAAATTTCTTACTACAAAGATATTTTTGCTGAAATCACTACAAGCAAATTTTCTGAGCTCTTTCTTTTTTTCGATGTTTCCCGGTATTTTACGATCTACCTCGTGGTCGTTTTCGCCCTGCCGATTGTGGTTTTAGCTATTTCCAAAGATATCCCGGTGGCCTGCCTGAGCTTTCTGGCCATCCTTTTCTCGCCCTATATTGTCCTTAAACTGCTGATACAACAACGAGTGAAAAAGTTTGAACGGCAGCTTCCCGATGCCTTGATGATGGTTGCAGGCTCGCTCAGAGCCGGGGCAAGCCTTTCCATTGCCCTGGATGGGCTTATCAGGGAAAGTCCGGCTCCACTGAGCCAGGAATTCAGCCTGTTGGTGCGAGAACGTAAGCTCGGCGTGGAAATGGAAACCGCACTGGAAAACATGGAGCGCAGAATTTCACTTGAGGATCTTTCCATGTTTCTCTCCGCCATACGCATCTCTCGTGAAGTCGGCGGGGATCTTGCCTCCACGCTCGAGTCGTTGGCCGATACACTGCGGCGCAAGCTGGCCATGGAAGGGAAGATAGAAAGCCTCACAGCCCAGGGAAAACTCCAGGGTATCGTGATGAGCGGTCTGCCGTTTTTCTTGATGCTTGTTCTCCTGAAACTTGAACCGGCTGCAATGCAATTAATGTTCACCACCAAGCTGGGATGGGTTTTTCTCATCATGATACTATGCCTCCAGTCACTTGGTTTTCTGGCTATTAGAAAAATAACAAAAATCGATGTCTGATTACAACCGTATGCACCTTGATTCAGATATGGCCACCTTGAAATCAGCACATCATATTCTTTTTTTACCGGGTACAACCAATGATGATTGAAGATAATTTCCTCCTCATCGGATCAGGGGTATGTGTCTTCCTGGCAGTGTTGTTTATCTGCATGGCAATGCGACAGCTGAGCAGGTCCGTTCCCGACGAAGACAGGGAATTCATGGACCCCCTGCCCGCAATTCTACGCCCCATATGGCCAATGGTCCGAATCTTTGCATACTACTGCTGTTCATTGCTTCCCTATTCCTACCTGAGCAGCCTGGAAAATCGTTTGCGAAGAAACGGTGTGTCCTACATGATGATGGCCGAAGAATATGTGGCCCTGCGTTTTGTCTCTGCCGCCGTAACACTCTGCATTGGCTATGTCACTCTGAAGCTTGCAGGAGAATGGATACCTTTGCTCACCATTGTCCTCTTGATCATTGGATTTTTCTATCCCGACATCTGGGTTCGTGACATACGAAAAAAACAGGTTGATGGTGTACTCAGGACTCTCCCTTCCTATCTCGATTTTGTCACCATGGCTGTTGAGGCGGGACTGAATTTTTCCGGGGCAATAGAGCAAGCTAGGAAGAAGGCACCAGCAGGCCCTCTTGTCATAGAATTTGGTATCGTGCTTCGCGATTTACGCTCCGGGATCACTCGCGCCAAAGCCTTGCAACGCATGTCGGAACGTCTGGAAATCCAGGAGGTAACCAGTTTTGTCAATGCGGTGGTGCAAGCTGAGAAAATGGGATCAAGCCTGGCCGGCGTCTTGCGCATTCAAGCTGAACAGCGTCGCAATGAGCGATTCCAAAGAGCGGAGAAAAAAGCCATGGAGGCACCGGTCAAACTTGTTGGGCCACTGGTTATCTTTATTTTTCCAACCACATTTATGGTCTTGGCTTTCCCCATTATCATGAAGTTTTTACGCCAGGGATTGTTTTGATACCGGGAGTAATACGCGATGGTGCAACCAATGCAACACTTTTGCCGGAAATCATGCGAACGAGAACGTTCTTTGAACGTTCAAGGGGGTTGCTTGGAAGAGTGTCAATGATGAGGACCGAAGGCCTTCTCATCGAACCCTGCAACTCCATCCACACCTTTTTCATGCTGTTCTCTATTGATGTTGTTTTCCTCGACAAAAACAATCAAGTTATTAAAATTATCCACAACCTCAAGCCGTTCAGACACGCCGGCGCCTTTCGAGCCACAGCCGTGCTTGAACTCATGGCTGGCACAGCATTAGAAATTGGAATTGTTCCGGGAAAAGTGCTTAGATGGGAAGAAAAATCATGCTAGAGAAAATCAAGCTATGCTGTTTTATGGCCCTACTTATGAGCGTAGTGGCCGGCTGCGCCTCCAAGAATTTGGAAATGAGCCAAAAATCAGCATATACAGCCTATAAAGAAAAGGATTATGCAACAGCAGCAAAGTCTTTTGCAACGCTGGTTGAAAAAATTCCGCAGGACGCGGATCTTTGGTTTCGCCTGGGAAACTCCTATGCCAGAACGTCTCATCCAAGAAAGGCGGTGACAGCTTTCGAAAACGCCCTGATACGTGACCCTAAGATGGCAAAAGCCTGGTACAATATGGGGATAATCTACCTTCAGCAATCACTAAAAGCTTTCGTTGACATGGAACTGTATGTAGATTCCAAAGACCCCATTGCCAAACAGGGGAAGAAATTGCAGGAACAGATCTTTGTGCTGCTGGAAGAACCCATACCGGCACTTTCGGAAAATGATGATTAGACGATATTGCCATACAGACCTGGCAACAGCGGGTATACATACCTCCTACGGACAGAGTATGGTTGAGCTTCTGGTCATTTTGCCAGTTATGTTATTGCTGATCTTCGGCACCATTCAATTCGCTCTCATCTACCATGCCAAGATCACTCTGAATTATGCCGCTTATGAAGGAGTTCGGGCCGGGACGCTAAATTGCAATGCCGTCTCAGAGGACTATAGCGACCAATGCAATTCCGAGATCGGTCAGTATGATGCGGTAAAAGAAGGATTCGCCAGGGGGCTGGCCCCTCTTTATAGTTATTTTGAACCGGATGCCAAAAAACGGGGAAAGATGGACACCCCCGCCGGAAATCAGGTTGAAGCCTTTCAGCAGGGGCGGCAGAGAATCTTCAAGGAATTCGAATCAGAATATGACTTTATACGAATAGAGCGTCTCAACCCCACCGAAAAGGCCTTTACTGATTTCGCAGTGGATGATGTCATTCCGAACGACAATCTCAAGTATCGAACGCGCATTGGGGGGGCAAACTCAGAGACGTCATTGCAGGATGCCAACTTACTCCATCTTCGCTTTACCTATTGGTATCCGCTTTACGTACCCTTCGTCAACAGGATTATGTTTGATACCGTAATCTGCTGCAAAGGAATACCGGACGCCTTTGGTTGCAAATGGGCCCAGGACCCTGTCTGCAGTACAACAGACCCACGTATTCCAATAACCTCCACCGCAGTTATGCGAATGCAGGCCCCCGTGGAAAATAGCAGCAGATATTACTCTTCAGACAACTAAGGGGGCACTCAAAAATACATTCGCAAATGTGAGGTGCAAATGGACATGCAGTTGCGCCTCAGCCCCGGCCCTGAAAACCAGGTGGGAATTGAGCCAATATCTCCCTGACCATTCTATTGACCTCTACCGTGATTTTTTCAGGGGTGGAGTGGGTAGAGGTTATCGCCGAGCCTTTGCCGCGCCACATCAGGGAACCGCTTCGGCTGTCATAGAGATCGATGATGAGAATACCGACATCGTATTGGCGAATATCCGAGCCCATATTGACGCCCAGGCCGCCATAGTAGGGATATCGACCGGTGCCGAAGCCAAAGAACCCGGACTGCGGCTCCGACTCCAGCCTGGTTTCAATGGAGTAGCTATAGCTCACCTGCATATCGGCCGGATCGGCACGGCGATACCCTCTCTCGCTCATAACCCTGGTTATTGCCGCCACAATGCGTTTATGCAGCAAGGGATTGCTCTCTTGTACATCTTTACCATTTTCACCACGCATCTGCGGAAATTGACGCCAGGTATATGTGTGCAGACCGGCAAAACCCATCTCCTGGTCGTAATCAGAGCTCACCTGTACCCCGGAGCACCCGGTCAGTCCCCAGAGCAACGCTGCAAGTACCAGTACAATTCTATTTTTCTTCATACTCCCTCCAGTGGAAAAATCATGGGATCAGAATCGCAACTTTGCTTATACCGGCAACAGCTGCATGTATGGGGCCAACTTTCTCATTAGATCCAGGCACCACTGAGAAAATAATAACTCCTGCAGGTGGACTGTGCCAGAACAAATGAGCACCCAGGAGCAACAATACTGCAGCAGCCTGCGTCCGGCATGATTATTTGTTCGCGCCGCTATAACTTATCCAGAACCAGTGTGGCAAAACTCAAAACGAAAAAGAAGCCGCACATATCGGTTACCGTGGTGAGCAGCGGACTTGACACAAGGGCAGGGTCAAGCTTGAAACGCTTTAAAACAAGGGGTATCATACCGCCCAGTGAAACCGCGACAATCGTATTCAAGGCCATGGCGCCGCCAACCACCAGTCCCAAAAAAGCATTGCCCTTCCAGATAAAGGCCACCCCTCCCAAGAGGCAGCCCAGGGCTATACCATTCATGACCCCAACACCCGCTTCCTTGCCGAGAACCCTTAGCAGTTCAGCCGGCCGAACCAGGCCCAGAGAGAGCTCCCGCATACTGACGGCAACGGCCTGATTACCCGAACAGCCGCTCATATCACTCACCATGGGCAGAAAAACCGCCAGGGCAATGGCAGCAGCCAGGGTGTCCTGATACATGGCAATGACGCTTGCGGCAATTATATTGAGAACGATATTCAGGGAAAGCCAGGATAAGCGCCTGCCGGAGCGCGCCAACATGGGCATGGAGCGAAATTCCTCGCCACCGACAATACCCGAAAATCCGAGGAACTGGCGTACACTTTTCTTGCGCGTGGCCTCCTCAACCGCCTCCGGCAGTACCAGCCCACGCAGCCGTGACTCGTGATCAATCACGGGTACTCCGAAAAGATGATGCTCTTCGAAAAAATCTCGAAGACTACCAAGAGAGTCATCGACGTTGACTGCATACGGGTTTGTAATCATAAGCGCCGCCAGGGTGGTCTCGCGCCTGGGAAACAAAAGATCCCGCATCCGCAGAACACCTTGAAGCCGCCCCCCTTCATCGCTGACATACATATACTGCACGTCATAGTCAGCGTATTTTTCTCGGTTGGCCTGAAGATCATCGAGCACATCCCGCACGGTCTGCTCGGCCCGATAGACGAGAAACTCGGAGATCATCAGACCACCGGCACTCTCCGGTTCATACTGGAGCAGGGTACGGGCCTCCTCTGCCTCTTCATCACCCATCTGGTCAATGATTGAATCAGCCTCATCATCATCGAACTCGCCGAGCAGATCGACCATATGATCGCTGTCCAACTCTTCCAGAATCGGGGCAATCTGTTCAGGTGCAAGATCATCGAGAATTTCCACCGCCATGGTATCGGAGAAATCCTCCAGTATCTCCGCCGCATCCTCGGGACGCAGCATGGTCATTAACCGCACCTGCAGTTCCACTGACAATCTAGAGACAGCCAGGGCCGTTTCAGAGGGGCTTATACCTTCAAGGAAATCGACAACCGCCCCCGGCTCGCCCTTTTCCAGCAGCTCTTCAAGGTGTTCCCATGGCTGTTCCAGTACTTCTGTCTGCATTATCCTTTCCTCATCTTCAATGGTTGGATTTACTACGTGGCGTCACGGCAACGATATGAAGCTATACAGCACTTCCAAGAGTACCACAGCTGCAACACCTTATAAAGGTGGGGGAAAAGGAAATCTAAAGAAAGAGGGAATAGGCCGGATTATCCGTCTCTTCCCGGTATCTGTAGCCAAGTGCATCAAGCCTTGCTTCCAGACCGGGATCATCTCCTTCGGGGAACTCAAAACCGACCAGGACGCGGCCGTAGTTGCCCCCCTGGGAGCGATAATGGAACAGGGAGATATTCCTGCTGCCGCGTGTGGCATCGAGAAAGGTGACCAGTGCCCCCGGTTTTTCCGGAAACCAGAAGCGAAACAACCGTTCGTTACGCACCTCATCCGAATGTCCGCCGACCATATAGCGTACATGGGTTTTGGCCAGATCATTATCGGTGAGGTCGAGGCTGTCGTATCCCGCCGCACTGAGCTGCCTGCTGAAATCGTGACGCTCCGCCTCATTGCCGATGGAGATACCGACAAATATCCGGGCCTTGTCACGGCCCGAAAGGCGATAGTTGAATTCGGTTATATTTCTGCCGCCCACCAGTTCATTACAGAAACGCTTGAGGCTACCGGGCTTCTCCGGGATTGATACGGCGAAAAGCCCCTCGAGCTGCTCGCCGATCAGGGTTCGCTCGGCGACATAGCGCAGCCGCTCAAAGTTCATATTGGCCCCGGAATTAATGGCAACAAGGGTTTTGCCGCGGCAGCCGGTCTGCCGCACATATTTAAGCAGGCCGGCCATCCCCAGTGCCCCGGCGGGCTCGACTATGGATCTGGTGGTTTGATACACTGCCTTGATACCGCCGCACAACTCATCGGTGTTGACCCTGATGATATCATCCACATTTTTTCTGCAGAGTTCATAGGTGAGCTCCCCTACCTTTTTCACGGCCACGCCATCGGCAAAAATCCCGGGAGCATCCAGGGAAATAATCTTCTCCTGTTCCAGTGAGCGGATCATTGCATCGCTGTCGGCCGGTTCGACCCCAATCACCTTGATATCGGGACGAAGCGCCTTGACATAGGTGCTTATCCCGGCAATCAACCCGCCTCCGCCGATGGGTACAAAAACGGCATCAAGCTCTCCCGGGTTCTGCCGCATCAGCTCATCGGCAACGGTGCCCTGGCCGGCAATGACCAGGGGATCGTCAAAGGGATGGACAAATACCATACCGTGTTCTTTCTGTAGCTGTTCGACATGCTCAGCCGCTTCGGAATAACTGGTGCCGTGCAATATTACTTCACCGCCAAAGCGACGCACCGCATCAACCTTGATCTGCGGTGTGGTCTCCGGCATGACAATGAGGCAGCGAAGCCCCAGTCGGCGTGAAGCATAGGCAACCCCCTGAGCATGGTTGCCGGCGGAGGCAGCCAGAACCCCCCGCTGTTTCTCCTCGTCGCTGAGGTGGGCAATCTTGTTATACGCTCCGCGGATCTTGAAGGAGAACACCGGCTGCTGATCCTCACGCTTAAGCAGGACCCGGTTATGGAGAGTGGCGGGCAAGCCAACGACCTCTTCCAACGGGGTCTCCACTGCAGCCTCATAGACTCTGGAGGTAAGAATTTTCTTGAGCATTTCATCCATGGCTATTTCCCAATCAGTTCGGCCGCCTCCCGGTCTCCGGGAAGCCCGCGCTGTTCAAGGTACTTAGCGACCTGTTTTTGCTCCTCCGCCGTCATCTTCTGGGCCAGATCACTTTTCCCCGACATTCTCTCGACCCGTACGGCAATAAGAGAGCACAAATCGACCTCCCTGCTTTCCGCCGTAATTGCTGGAAAGCTCTCGCTCTCCTCGTGGGCCGCGACCAGTGCGTTGAGCGCGGCAACCTTCTCAACCCGATCCTCGACGACCTCAGCCCGGCCGCGAATGACAACGCTGTTATAGAACTGGTGAACCTTGCAGGCCGGGCGTGTACGATCATAGTCCAAGCCAAGATAAGCGAGGGGAATATCCACAGCAAAACAAACCTTGTCGCTGCGCCTGATATTATCTATTTTTTCACCCTCCTGGGCGCAGTGGAAATATACCGCTTCATTCCACCAGACATAGTTGACCGGAGTTATGTACGGAAAACCGTCCCCGCCGCTGGTGGCGAGCCGGCCAACACGACAGCGCTGAAGGATCCCTGTCACTGTCTCCCTGCTCTGTATCTCACATTGTTTTCTTCGCATACCATTCTCTTTAATCATGTCCTCTTTGAGGAGCAGATGCCATAGAGGTTGATGGTGAACCGGCGGCTCACCAGAGATCGAAAAGTTCCTGTATGCCCTTTTGCGCCAGTGCGGCCATTGTGTCAAATGCCTCCCTGGTGTAAGGTGCTCCTTCCGCTGTGGACTGGATTTCCACCCAGCGGCCGTCACCGGTCATGACAAAATTACCATCGACTTCGGCTCTGGAATCCTCCCCATAATCGAGATCAAGCAGGGCCTCACCCTCGACCATGCCGACCGAAACCGCGGCAACGGGAAGAAGATTCGGCATTTTTTCGATTCTGCCATCGGCGGCCATTGCCCCAATGGCATTCCGGATGGCAATTGCCGCACCTGTTATTGAGGCCGTGCGGGTGCCGCCATCGGCATTGATAACATCACAGTCCACCCGCAGGGTATATTCACCGAGAGCGGCAAGATCGACCATCGTGCGCAGGCTGCGGCCGATAAGGCGCTGTATCTCATAGGTCCGTCCTGATCTTCCCCCAACCTCCCGCCTGTATCGCGAAGAGGTGGCACAGGGCAGCATACCGTATTCCGCTGTAATCCAGCCTTTGCCGGTCCCTTCTAAGAAAGGAGGGACTTTCGACTCTATACTCACCCCCGTGAGAACATGCGTGTTGCCCATTTTGATGAGAATAGAGGCATCCGCCTGAGGCTGGATATTTCGTTCTATTTCTATGGTGCGCAGGCTGTCTGCGGCGCGGTCATTGAGGCGCATAGTTACTCCTGTAGTTTTTGTGTCAACGTGATGGTGTACTGCTCTCCATGCAGCATGCAATTACAGTAAGACTATATTTGGCGCTTATCAATTACCCTGCTGCCTTTTCCGTCAAAACGCTCCAACGTCTTCTCCTCGACGAGCTGGATATTGACACCAATACCCAGCTCGGATGCCATGCGCTTTTTTATTTTGTCAATCAGGGCGCGCTGCTTTTTCATGGCATCGAAGAACAGTGATTCAACCACTTCCACCATCACCGTCAGCTTGTCTTCGTTGTTTTCCCGCTCGACGATCAGGCGGTAGTGCGGCTCCGTGCCCTCGAATTCGAAAAGGATGGACTCGATCTGGGTGGGAAAGACATTAACGCCTTTAATGATAAGCATGTCATCGGAACGTCCCATGATTCTGTGCATTCTCTGGAAGGTCCGGCCACAGGGACAGGGTTCCGGCAGAAGCCGGGTAAGATCGCGGGTACGGTAGCGAATGACGGGAAAGGCCTCTTTAGTCAAGGTGGTGATCACCAGCTCGCCGACCTCGCCCGGTGCCACCGGCTCCAGGGTCTCCGGATCGAGCACCTCGACAAGAAAATGATCCTCATTTATATGGAGTCCGTTGCATTCCTGACATTCTCCGGCAACCCCGGGCCCCATGACCTCGGAAAGCCCGTAGTTGTCGCTCGCTCGAATGCCCAACCGTTCATTGATCTCACGGCGCATTGATTCGGACCACGGTTCGGCCCCGAAGAGGCCATAGCGCAGAGAAAGGCCATGGGGGTTGACACCGGTTTCCATCATGACATCGGCCATTTTCAAGGCATAGGATGGGGTGCAGACCAGCGCCGTGGTCTTAAAATCCTGCATGATCTGGATCTGACGCTTGGTGTTGCCCGAAGATATGGGAATGACCGATGCCCCGAGGAGCTCAGCGCCGTAATGCAGGCCGAAACCGCCGGTGAAAAGACCGTAGCCAAAGGCTATCTGAATGACATCGTCATGGGTGACACCAGCACTACAGAGAATTCTGGCCACCAGATTGGACCAGGTCTTGATATCATTGCGGGAATAGCCCACCACGGTGGCCATACCGGTTGTCCCCGACGAGGAATGGACCCGGACCACCTCGCGCAGCGGCACGGCAAAGAGTCCGTAGGGGTAGTTATCCCGAAGATCCTGTTTGGTGGTAAAGGGCAGCCGGCGCAGATCATCAAGAGTGCTTATACGGTCATACTCCAGCTTCAATTCATTAAATTTCTTGCGATAGAAAGGGACATGCGTTCCCACCCGGTACAACGTAGACTGCAATCTCTCAATCTGCAGCTGTTCCAGGTCTTCACGCGGCATGCATTCCTTGTTTTTTTCCCAGATCATAATGTTTCCTGTAACTTTACAATACTATTGTTATACGTTTTCATGACTCCATCTTTTCGCGACCGAGATAGGCCCGCTGTACATCGGGGTTGGCGAGAAGCTCCTCGGCCTGCCCCTGAACAATCACCTTGCCCGTCTCCAAAACATAGCCGCGATCGGCTATGGAAAGCGCCGCCTTGGCATTCTGCTCAACCAGAAGGACCGTGTTGCCCTCATCCCGCAGTCGCTCAATCACCTGGAAAATTTCCCGAACGATGAGGGGCGCCAGCCCGGTGGAGGGCTCATCCATCATGACCAGCAAGGGCTTGGACATCAGCGCCCTGGCCATGGCCAGCATCTGCTGCTCCCCCCCGGAAAGCGTGCCGGCAAGCTGGCTTCTGCGTTCCTTGAGGATGGGAAAGAGACGATACTGGTGCTCAAGCATTTCCTGTATAACAGATTTGCCCTGTTGCTGGATAACATGCGCCCCCAGTATGAGGTTTTCCTCCACCGACATGGTGGCAAAAACCTGCCGGCCCTCGGGAACCATGACACAGCCAAGCCCTGGAATTTTAGAAGGCGCCACACCACGTATCTCTTTTCCCCGAAAGACTATTTCCCCGGCCATGAGCTGGACCAATCCGGCAATCGTGGACAGCAGCGTGGTCTTGCCGGCGCCATTGGCACCTATGATGGTGACGATCTCTCCGGGGTTGACATGCATGGAAATATGTTTGAGCACCCTCAGCTTGCCGTACCCGGATTCCAGGTTTCGAATCTTCAGCATGATTTTCCGTTGGTAACCTTCATCTGTCATTAACCTTCATATGACGTAACTATTTCTATTCACCCAGGTAGATCTTGACCACTTCCGGGTCGTTCTGGATATCAGTGGGAATGCCCTCGGCAATCTTCTCGCCAAAGCTCAACACCGCAATCTCATCGGAAATATCCATTACCAGGGACATATCGTGCTCAACGAGCAGTACGGTTATGCCCATGTCCCGTATTTTGGTTATGAGCCTTCCCACCTCGGCTGTTTCATAGATATTGAGCCCGGCAGCAGGCTCATCAAGGAGCAGCAGCGAAGGCTCCAACGCCAATGCACGGGCCAGTTCAACCGCCCGCTGCTGGCCAAAGGCCAGACTGTCGGCTTCGACATCGGCAAACTCGGCGATATCCAGAAACTCAAGCAAATCCATAGAATTGCTTGCTATTATCCTCTCCTCGCGTCTGGTCCAGGGCATATGGAACATGGAGGAGAGAAACCCGGCACCGCTTCTAACGTGCCTGCCCACCATGACATTTTCCAGGGCCGTCATGCCATTGAACATTTTTATATTCTGGAATGTCCTGGCAATACCGAGTCCGGCAATCTGGTACGGTTTCTTCTTCGTCAGTTCATCGCCGTTAAAAGAAATGGCACCCGAACTGGGCGGCAGCGTTCCGGCAATGAGATTAAACAGTGTTGTCTTGCCGGCGCCGTTGGGCCCGATG
>Ga0136557_1001570_pt1 | contig 14435 bp, 13 predicted proteins | sample AntRauTorckE6832_FD_104796 | JGI IMG/M metagenome (GOLD analysis project Ga0136557, IMG submission 104796) | Saline lake microbial communities from Rauer Islands, Antarctica - Metagenome Torckler E6 #832 | ecosystem: Environmental > Aquatic > Non-marine Saline and Alkaline > Saline | place...
AATCAACTTACCTGTCTTGGGTGACGGTCGGCAAACTTCGTCTCCGTGCCGGTCGTGCGCCCTGACCAGAATCAGGAAGGTTTCCAAATGATCCAGAATCCTGTCCCATGGCCAAACGGTGCGCGCTGCGCTGCCGCAATAACCTTTGACATGGATGCCGATAGTCTCGTCCAAATCGGCAGGCCCGAAAAGGCGGCGGACATGGTCTCAACGACGTCGATGCTGCGCTACGGGCCGCAAATTGGGGTGCCAAGGATCCTTGAGACGTATCGCAAGCTGGACATCCGCCAGACCTTCTTCGTTCCGGGCTGGAGCGCCGAGCAGCATCCCGAGGCCGTCGAGGCCATTGTTTCGGCCGGACACGAGATCGCACTGCACAGCTATATCCATGAGTTGTCCTATGACATGCCCCGGGAGGAGGAGCATTACTGGCTGCGCCGTGCCCTTGATGCCCTGACGCGCATCTCGGGCCACCGTCCGCGGGGCTGGCGGGCGCCGATGTACTCCTTTTCCAGCCACTCTGCCGACCTGCTGATCGAGGAAGGCTTCGTCTACGATGCCTCCCTGATGGGAGACGACGTGCCTTATGTGCTGGAAACCGACGCAGGCCGACTGTTGGAGTTGCCCACGCATTGGGGCGTCGACGACTATCCACAATACGCCCACAAGCCCGACCTCGATTACATGATGCCGGTCAAAGCCCCAAGCGAGGCCGTGCGCAACTACCGCGAGGAATTCGAGGCGCATTATGCCTGCGGCGGCCTCTGGATCCCGGTCTGGCATCCCTACCTGACCGGGCGTCTGGCGCGCTGGTGGCATATCGAGAAGATGCTGGAGGAAATCCGCGCTCGCGGCGACGTCTGGTTCGCGCCGCTTGAAGAGATCGCCTCTCATGTGCAGGCTTGCATCGCCGACGGTCGCTACGCGCCCCGGGTCGAACGCATGCCAATGGGCGCGGGTCGCGTATCCCTGCACCGCCCCGAAACGCGGGGTTGAGACCGGACATGGAGGCTTTCGAAATCCACCCCCGTGCGCTCGACCTGGCAGCCTTGCGGTTGTTGGACGATCCCGCGCGGCCGGTCGCCCTTTCATCTCAGGCGCGTGACGCGATCGCGCGGGCGCACGCGGTGCTCGAGACGGCGCTGGCCGAAGGGCGCCGCATCTATGGGGTGACGACCGGGCCCGGGCCGTTGGCCGACCAGGCGATCGACCCCGCGCAACTGGCCGAGGCGCAGAGGCGGCTGGTCCTGTCGAACGCCACGGGCGTCGGTGCGGCACTCTCGCCCCGCATCACCAGGCGCATCATGATCCTGAAACTGGCGACCTTCGCCGCCGGGGCCTCGGGCGTGACAGAGGCGCTGACCGACAGGATCGTCACCCTGATCAACGCCGATTGCCTGCCGGTGATCCCGGCCAAAGGGTCTGTCGGGGCGTCGGGGGATCTGGCGCCGCTTGCCCATCTGGGCGCCTGCTTGCTGGGCGAAGGAGACGCGGTCCTGCGGGGAGAGCGGATGTCGGCCCGCGAGGCCCTGAGTGAACTGGGTCTCGACCCCTTTCCGCTCGGCCCGAAGGAAGGGCTGGCGCTCGTCAACGGCACACAGGTCTCGACCGCGCTCGCAGTCGATGGACTGTTTCAGGCCGAGGAGTGCCTTTCTGCCGCGCTGACCTGCGGGGCCCTGAGCCTCGAGGCCGGAAGCGGCACGGTTTCGGCCTTCGACTCGCGGATTCACGACCTGCGCGGTCAACCCGGGCAGGTGGCTGTCGCCGCCGCGCTGCGGGGCTATCTCGACGGCAGCGCGCTGCAAAATGACCGGCCGGTCAAGCGGCTGCAGGATCCCTATTGCCTGCGCTGCATGCCGCAGGTGATGGGCGCGGCGCTGGACCAGATCGAAGCCGCGGCCGCGACGCTCGACTGCGAGCTGCGGGCGGTCACCGACAATCCGCTGATCGACCCGGAAACCGGCGACGTTCTGTTCGGCGGGAATTTCCATGCCCAGGGCGTTGGCATGGCCGCGGATACGATCGCCCTCGCCATGTCGGAAATCGGCGCGATATCCGAGCGGCGCACGGCGTTCCTCGTGGACGAGAACATGAGCGGCTTGCCGGCGTTCCTGGTGGCCGGGGCGGGCCTCGACTCGGGCTTCATGGTGGCGCAGGTCACCGCCGCCGCTCTGGTCAGTGAGAACCGTCACCTCGCCGCCGCGGCCAGCACCGACAGCATTCCGACCGCGGCCAACCAGGAAGACTATGTATCTATGGCGACCTATGCCGCCCGTCGGCTGGGAGACATGGCGGAAAACCTGCGCGCGATCCTTGCGATCGAACTTCTGGCCGCCTGCCAGGGCCTTGATCTGCGCCGTCCAGCACGCTCCAGTCCCGTGCTGGAACGGGTCCACACAACCGTCCGCGAGCGGGTGGCGCCTTGGCACGAGGACCGGTTTTTCGCGCCGGATCTCGAGGCGGCATGCCAGCTGCTGGTCGCGGGCACGGCAGTGGCGCCCGTGCCCGCCAGCTTGTTGCCGTCCCGGCGCCGGGCTGCAGTGACACGCCATGCCAGCGCACCTCAGATCTGAGGTCGGCATGCACCATGCCTGAAAAGCAGGCGGCGCATCCGAAATCGCCCAAATAACGCACGTATATGCGCATGACGGGACGGGAAACTGTCATGTCCTGAGGCATCTCGCGAACTGTTTTGTTACGCGGCGTAAGCGCGACGTTGCATCGTTGGGTCGGGGCGCAGCATTCGAGCGCCCCCTTCCGGAGCCGGCAATCTGCGCGGGGCACACGCTCCGACCGAGCGCCGTTCCGCCTTCGGGCAGAGCGCCTGCCGTCGCTATGCGACGGACGATCAACAGAGAGGAAAAATGAAATGAAGAACTCCATGATTACGCGCCGGCAGGCGATCGTCGGCGGTGCCAACGTCATCACAGCGGCAGCCTTCATCGCGGGCGGCGGAATGCAGGCCCTGGCCGCCACGTCCGCCACTGTTGGCTTCATCTATATCGGGCCCAGTGGCGACTTCGGCTGGAACCAGGCCCATGCGGTGGCCGCCACCACCATCGCCGAAGCCGATGGAGTCAGCTTGGTCCAACAGGAACGCGTCCCCGAGACCGAGGAAGTGCTGCGCGTCATGGAGAGCATGATCCAGCTCGACGGGGTAAAGGTCATCTTCCCCACCTCCTTTGGCTACTGGCCGTTCATTCAACAGCTGGCTCCCAAGTATCCCGACGTCCTGTTCGTGCATGCCGGCGGCCTTTGGAAGGAAGGCGACGCGCCCAACACCATCGGCTATCGCGGCTTCATGGAAGAGCCGCATTACCTTGCGGGGATCGCCGCCGGACGGCTGACCAAAACGGGCAAGATCGGGTTTATCGGTGCAAAGCCGCTCTACTTCGTGTTCAACAACTGCAACGGCTTCACGCTTGGCGCACGCAGCGTGCGGGGCGACACGACCTGCCAGGTCGTTATCACCGGCGACTGGGACAACCCGACCCGCGAGGCCGACACGGTCAACGCCATGGCCGACCAGGGCATCGACGTGATCGTCGCCAATGTCGACAGCCCGAAAGTCGCCATAGAGACCGCCGAACGGCGCGGCATCATGTCGGTGGGCTATCACACGGACCAGTCCTCACTTGCGCCCAACGGGTTCCTGACCGGGGCCGAGTGGAACTGGGGCAAAGCGCAGGAATTCGTGCAGGCCTGGCTGACGGGCGGCGAGTATCCCAACCTGCTGCGGGGCGGCTTCGCGGCAGACATGGTGCGCCTCAGCCCCTTCGGCGCGGCGGTGCCCGAAGCGGTGCGCGCTGAAATCGAGGCCGCCAAGGCGGGCTTCCTCGACGGCTCCTTAACGCTCTACGAAGGGCCGCTGATGGACAACAAGGGCAATCAGATCCTCGCCGCCGGCGAGAAGGCGGAAAACGAGGACGCAGCCTTCAAGCTGTCCGTGAACTGGCTGGTCGAAGGCGTGTCCGGAGAGACCGGCCTCTGATGTCGGACACCGCGAACGAGGAAAGTCGGCTGACGAACAAAGTCGACCGGCGATACGGGGCGCTCTCCGAGGCGCTGCTGCGTAGCGGCGCGGGGCTTGAGGCCTTCGTGCTGTCGGCGCTGGCACTGGTCGTGGCCTTCGCGATCTTCGGGGTCTTCGTCGCGGTGCAGGGGCTTGATCCGCTCGCCGTTTATTCCGCGCTCTGGCTGGGTGCGTTCGGCACGTCGTTTTCCATCGAGAACACGCTGACGCTGGCCGCGCCCATCATCCTGACCGCGTTTTGCACGCTGATCCCGGCCCGGGTGGGCATGCTGGTGATCGGCGGCGAAGGCGCGCTGGCGCTGGGCGGTGTCGGCGCCGTGCTGGCCGGCATGGTGCTGACAGGCCTGCCATGGTGGCTTGGCGTGGTGGCCTGCTGTCTGGCCGGTTCCATGTTCGGCGCAGCGTGGATCATGGCCGCAGGGGCGCTGAAGCACTGGCGCGGCGTGAACGAGACGATTTCGACCCTTCTGATGAATTACATCGCGGCGGCGATCCTGCTGCACCTCGTGACTGGCCCGATCAGGGATTTCGACGTGTCGATCAAGGCGCAGAGCGTACCGGTGCCCGAACTTTACCGACTGGGCGACATTCCCGGCTGGTCGGTGCATTGGGGGCTGGTGGTGGGCGTGGCGGTCGTCTGTGCGTTGCACATTTTGCTGCGCCACACGGTCACGGGCTTTTCGATGTCGGTGTTGGGCGGCAACCGTCGCGCCGCACAGATGGCCGGGCTTGACATAGGCAGACTGACGCTTCTGGCCTGTGGGCTGGGCGGTGCGGCAGCTGGGCTTGCCGGCGCGATCGAAGTGGTCGCGGTACATGGCGCGGTGAGCGAAAGTCTTCTGGTGGGTTTTGGCTACACCGGCATCCTGGTCGCCTTCCTCGCCCGGCAGAACCCGTTGGCGGTGCTGTTGGTGGCACTCGTCATCGGCGGGATCGCGGCCGCCGGCGGCCTTCTGCAGCGCCGGTTCGACATGCCGGACGCGGCGACCGACTTGCTGCTGGGCATCATCTTCATCTGCGTGCTGGCCTCCAATGCCTTCGCCGGCCGCCTGTTTCGGAGGACAGCATGATGGAAGGCACGCTTGGCTCGTGGGGCGTCCTGATTGCGGTACTTGGCGGTGCCGTGCGGGTGTCGACGCCATACCTGTTCGTCGCACTGGGCGAGACCCTGACAGAACGTGCGGGACGCGTGAATCTCGGGCTCGAAGGCACCCTGGTGCTTGGCGCGATGGCAGGCTTTGCCGTCTCGTTCCTGACGGGTTCGCCGTGGCTGGGGGTGCTAGCTGGGGGCATCGCGGGCACGGGGCTGGGCGCGCTGCATGCGCTGATCTGCAACCTTCCCCGGGTCAACGACATCGCTGTCGGTATCGCGCTGTTCGTCTTCGGCACCGGTCTCGCCTTCTACCTCGGCAAGGATTACATCCATCCGCGCGCCGAGATGCTGCCCGGCATCCCGCTTGGCACGTGGTCCGACAGCCTGGCGATCCAGTCCGCGCTGGAAATAAGCCCGCTGTTCTTCATCGGAGCGGCGCTGGCCGTCGGGCTGCGGTGGGCGCTGTTCAACACCCGTTGGGGCCTGCTGCTGCGGATGGCCGGCGACAATGCCGAGGCCGGTCGCGCGCTTGGACTTTCGGTCAACCGGATTCGCCTGTTCGCCACGGCCGCGGGCGGCTTCCTGTCCGGCATCGGCGGGGCCTTCCTGTCACTCTACTATCCCGGAAGCTGGAACGAGGGCCTGTCCTCGGGCCAGGGTCTGATGGCCGTCGCGCTAGTAATCTTTGCTCGCTGGGACCCTGTGCGCTGTTTCTGGGCGTCGCTGGTCTTTGGCGGGGCGACCGCGCTTGGGCCGGCGCTGCAAACCGTCGGCATCACCTCTGGCTACTACCTCTACAATGCCGCGCCCTACATCATCACGCTGGCGCTTCTGGTTTGGGTCTCGAATCCGCGCGAAGCCCTGCAGGGCGCCCCGAGAGAGCTTTCGATTTCACGATGACCGATACCCCGCCCTTCGTCGAAATCGTCAGCCTGTCCAAGCGCTTCGGCAGCGTGCAGGCGCTGGACACCGTATCCGAGCGGTTTCCGCCCGGCTGTTTTCATGCTCTGCTGGGTGAGAACGGGGCGGGCAAGTCCACCCTCGTGAAGTGTCTCATGGGGTTCTACAAGGCCGATGACGGCAACATCCTGATCGATGGGCGGGAGCGCAGGATCGATGGACCGCAATCCGTCCAGGGGCTGGGCCTGGGCATGGTCTATCAGCATTTCACGCTGGTCGAGCCGATGACCGTGGCCGAGAACCTCGTGCTCGCCCGCCCGGAGATCCCCGCGGTGATCGACTGGGATGCCGAGCGCGCCGAGATCGCGCGCTTCATGGACGATGCGCCGTTCACGCTGGACCCAGATGCGCCGGTCTCCAGCCTTGCCGCCGGGGAGAAGCAGAAGTTGGAGATCCTCAAGCAGCTCTGGCTGGGGCGCCGTTTCCTGATCCTTGACGAGCCGACCAGCGTGCTGACCCCGGCCGAAGCGGACGAGGTGCTGGGACAGATGCGGCGGCTGACCGATGCGGGCACGCTTTCGGTCCTGCTGATCACCCACAAGTTCCGGGAGGTCATGACCTATGCCCGCACGGTCAGCGTCCTGCGCGGCGGACGCCACGTGGGCAGCGCCGTGGTGGCCGAGACCGACGAGGGCCACCTGGCCGAGATCATGTTCGGCGCCTCCGCCCCCCGCGCCGATATTGCCCGCGCCGAGCGGGCGGATGCCGCGCCCTACCTGCAGATCGCGGGCCTGCGCGCGCGCGGCAACCGGGGCGAGTTGTCGGTGCATGATGCTGCGCTCGAGGTCAGCCCTGGCGAGATCGTCGGCGTTGCCGGTGTCTCGGGTAACGGTCAGAAGGAGCTGGTGGAGGTGCTGGCCGGACAGCGGAGCGCCGAGGCGGGCACCGTGAGGGTCGCCCGGCAGCCATGGACCGGCGCGCGGTCGGAAATCCGGGCGCGCGGCGTGCGCCTGCTGGCGGAAGAGCCGCTGGCCAACTCCGGTGTGCGCAAGATGAGTGTTATGGAAAACCTCGCCTTGCGCGACTACGACGAGGCCCCTTTGGCGCGCGGCATATTGGTGTCGCGCGGGGCGATGCGGCGCAAGGCGCGCGATCTGATTGCGCGTTACAAGATTCGCACCCCCGGACCGGATGCAGCCCTCGAAACGCTGTCGGGCGGCAACGTCCAGCGCACGGTTCTGGCGCGCGAATTGGCCGGCAGCGTGAAGCTGCTGGTGGCACAGAATCCGTGCTTCGGTCTCGACGCCTCTGCCGCCGCCGAGATCCGCAGCCAGTTGATCGAGGCGCGCAATTGCGGCGCGGCGATCCTATTGATCTCGGAGGATCTGGACGAGGTGCTGCAACTGTCCGACCGGGTGCTCGTGATGTCCAGTGGGCGCATCGTCTACGAAACCCCCGGCGCGCGGGCCGACCGCTACGAGATCGGCCGCCACATGACCGAGCACGACATTTCCGAAACGCCCGAACCAGAGGCCCGCACCGCATGAGCCAGGACCGCGCCCTCGTCACCGGCGGTCTCGTGTTGCGCGACGCCCATACGGAACCGCAGCGCGCCGACATGCTGATCGAGGGCGACCGTATCCTGGCCGTCGAGCCGGCGGGCAACATCGATGCGGGCGCAGGCCGGCCGATCGACGCGACAGAGCGCATGATCGTGCCCGGCCTGGTCAACGGTCACACCCATGGCCACGGCGCTCTCGGCAAGGGGCAGGTGAGCGACAGAGCGCCGCTGGAGGTCTTCCTGACAGAGGCCGGTGGCTTCGGCGGCAATCGCACCCTCGACGACAAGCGTCTGACCGCCGAGCTGACCGCCGTCGAACTGGTGCGGCGCGGCTGCACCACGGCGCTCGACATGTATGGCGAGTATCCCGTGCCGTCCCCTGAAGGCATGGGGGCCGTGGCCGACGCCTATTACAGCATCGGCATGCGGGCCGTGATCGCGCCGATGATGGCGGACCAGACGTTGTTCCAGGCCATCCCCGGGCTGCTTGCCTCGTTGCCGGAGCCCTATCGGGAGAAGGCACAGGCGATGGCAACCGCGCCGATAGAGCAGATGCTGGCCAGCATGGAAGCGGTGCTGACAGGCTGGCGCCACGACCGTCACCGCGTCCGCCCCGGGATCGCGCCTACGATCCCGTTGCACTGTTCGGATGCGTTCATGCGCGGCTGCGCACGGTTGGCGGAAGAGTACGACACGATCCTGCAAACCCACCTCGCCGAGACGCGGATGCAGAACATCAAGGGGCACGAACGTTATGGCCAAAGCCTTGTCGCCCATCTGGAGGGGCTGGACCTGCTGTCACCCCGCCTGTCTGCCGCGCACGGGATATGGTTGAGCGAGGCGGATATGGCGCGCCTCGGCGCCCATGGCTGTGGCGTCGTGCACAACCCCATGTCGAACCTGCGGCTGGGGTCGGGTGTGGCGCAGGCGCGCAAGCTGAAGGATGCGGGCGTGCGCCTCGGCATCGGCACGGATGCCACCAACACCTCCGACGGTCAGAACATGTTCGAGGCGCTGCGCCTCGCTGCCACCCTGTCGCGGATCTGCGATCCCGACCCGTCCCGCTGGATCGAGGCACGCGAGGCGTTCGAGGCGGCAACCGTGGGCAGCGCCGGCATCCTCGGCTTCGAGACGGTCGGACGACTGCAACCGGGCTGGGCCGCGGACATGGTCTTTCTCGACCTCACCCACATCACTTACACGCCCCTGCGCGCGCCGCTGCGTCAGATGGCCTTCGCTGAAAGCGGAGCGTCGATCCGGTCGGTGATGATCGCGGGGCGGATGGTGCTGGACGAGGGCCGGATGACCACCATCGACGAGGCAGCTCTGCGCGCCCGGGCCGATGTCGCAGCCACGAGGCTGGACGCCGCCAATGCCGATGCCATCAAGGGTGCGGAAGCGATGGCTGGTCTTGTGGGCTGCTTCTGTCTTGCTCATGCGAAGAAGGATTGCGAAATCGTCCGTATGGTGCATGGCTGAGGCCTTACATTGTCTTTTACTCCTGCTTGGTACGCTTTACCGAGAGCGCTTTGAGAAATTGAACTATTACGAGACGGTCCAGCGGCTGATTGCTCAGGCCTGCGACAACCATTAACTGATCCCACCCCGATTGAGTGGACACCCGGACGCAATCCCGAGCCGCGGAGCACGTCAAAAAGCGCCGTGCACAGCGGCAGAGGCCTGTCGCGCTCATTCTCATCGATGCGCGCCTCGAAATTCTCCTAAATTCAAAACTCTCCAAATTCAGGTAATGCACAAAGCGTATTCACCAGCCGCATCTGCTCGACCGTATCGCATTTCGCCTCGCGCAGCGGCGTAAATCGCGCGCAGGTGCGCGATGGCGCCGCGATCCTTGCATTTTTAATGCCGGTCTTCGTTGATCTGATGATGGACCACCCGCAAAAGGATTGGGGCCACCCCTTCTATCCGGTGATCGAATGAACTTGAGAGGCCATCTGCCATGCCCTTCCGCTTCTGGCGCCGCATCCGTCTTGCGCCCGGGGTCACGCTAAACCTATCGATATCGACGGCGTCGCGAGCAAGGGTCCACGCGGCGCGAAATACACCATCAGCCCGCGCAGCAACCGGGCGACGGCGGGGCTGACGGGAACAGGTCTTTTTTACACCGTCCATGACAGCAAACGGGCCGGTCGGGACAGTGCGACCAAGGACTTCATCCTCACGCACATCTTCCGTATCAGTCCCTATCTGCTCAACCGAGCCGAAGACTTCCGGCGCGAGCTTCTGCACCTGCATTACCGTGGTCCGGATCCAGCTCTTTTCGGGCGGTCACCAATGCAGAGCCATGACTGCGGCATTAATCCACAGCAATCGTTCGCGTCTTGCCGTTGCCCTCGATCGCCGGGTCGGCAGAAGTTTGCTCTCCTTCCGACATTTGCCCGAACGGTCGTCTTGAACGCGAGCGCTGCATGATGCTCCGAGGTTTGATCGATATCATCGCGTCCTATCGTGCTTTGTGGTCATGCTGAGCACCGACGGACGAGGAGACAACAAGATGAAACTATTGATCGGAATTTCCGTCACACTCGCGGTTTGTGTTTTGGCGTTGGCACTTCTCGTTGTGTCAGATCGGCGGGCCGACCGCGCCGAATGGAACCGTTTGGCCGCGCTGCAACCGTCAGATCCGGCGCGGTTTGCCGCCGAGATGGTCGCAAACCTGCCCGAGCCTGCGCGCCGATATTTCATGTTCACGATCCAGCCCGGCACGCCGCTCTTGCCGGTGGCCGAGATCGACATGACCGGGCAATTCAGCCTCGGCACGAAGGATGACCCGGCCTATCAGCCGATGGAGGCGCACCAGATTCTGGCAGTGCCCGAGGGGTTCGTCTGGGCGATGCGCACGCGCGGTGGTATGCCGGTCTCGGGTTCGGATTCGGCCAGTTGGACGCGATTTCGCATCTTCGGATTGATTCCCGTCGGGCGCCTTGGTGGCGATCCCGATCATACGCGCTCGGCCTTCGGGCGATATGCTGCAGAGGCGACGATCTGGGCACCCGCGGCGCTCTTGCCCGGACCTGGTCTCAGTTGGTCGACCGTGGACGTGGACACCGCCCGCCTGAGCATCACGCATGGGGTGCTCGAACAAACCGTCGATGTCACCGTCGATGCCGACGGGCGACCGGTCGAGATCTCGTTCCAGCGCTGGAGCGATGCGAACCCCGACAAGGTCCACCGGCTGCAACCCTTCGGCGCTGTCATGTCGGATTTTCGCGAGGTGGGCGGCTACCGGCTGCCGTTCCGGGTGGAGGCGGGCAACATGTTCGGCACCGCGGACTATTTCCCGTTTTTCCTCGCAGACGTCACCGAGATCAGGTTTCCGGGGTCGCAGCCATGATACTGATGATCCTGACCGTGCAGGTCGCCCTGCCGCTGGTCTTGATCGCATGGGTGGCCTTGCTGCCCGCCGTCCGTGTTGTCGGCTTCGCAACGCAGGCGGCGGGCACCGGAGCGTTTCTCTTCGCACTGGCGCGGGTCGCGCAATGGGCGGTGCCGGTCTGGTGGCTGCCTTGGGTTTTTGGCGCGCTGTGGCTGGTGGCGGTTCTGGCATGGCTTGCGCGCAAGGGCTTCGCGGGGGCGTCGCTTCTTCCCGACGCGCCGTTGGAATGGCTTGGACTGACCTTGTCGGTCGTCCTGCTCGGCCTCGGCGGGCGGTATTCCGGCGCGGCAAGCGTGCGCGGCAGCATGGATGCAAGCGAGACGTTCATGCCCCCGCCCGCCGCCTCGACCGCCTGCATCGGTCGCACGTAGGCGTCACGGTCGCGGGATCGAAGTAAGGTGGGTTGGACTTGCCCGCGCCGCGCTAATCCCGGTGGACCACAACGAAATTACGCTCAAGCGCCGAGGTGTCATCCAAAACGCTCCTGCAGATACCTCATGCGTCGGCCACGCGGAGCACCAGCTTACCGGCAACCGTGCCGGCTTCGACCCGCTCATGCGCGCGAGCCACCTCAGTCAGCGGCAACACCTCGGCCACCACCGGGGCGATGCGGCCCTCCGCCAGCATGTCGAAGAGCCGGGAAAGATCATCGCGGAACCACTCGGGATGCGTCCGCCGCATCGCGCCGATGGAATAGAAGGCCGTCGCGTGCCCGTTCGGCAACCAGTCCCAAAGCTTCAGCTTCACGAAATCCATCGGGATCAAGCCGCCGCGTCCCAGCACCTCGTTCTGGAAGCCGAAGGCGACCAGCATCCCGCCCGGCTTCAGCGAATGAAGCGAACGCGAAAGGCTGTCGCCGCCGAGCGGGTCGAACACGACATCGACGCCTTCGCCCACCGCGTCCTGCAGTACCGCTTCGGGTGCGTCTGCGTCGATGGGCGTTGCACCAAGGCTGCGGATCAGGTCGTGCTTGGCCGCGATATCGGTGCCGAAGGCAGTGATGCCCGCGTCCAGGGCGAGCTGCAGCATCGCCGTGCCGACCGCGCCGCCCGCACCGTGGATCAGCATGCTCTGCCCGGCCTTTGCCTTCGCCACGCGGTGGAGCATCTGGTAGGGCGTCACCGCGGACAGGATCATGCCGAGCGCGTCCACCTCCGATACATCATCCGGCACCGGCGTCAGCCTGTCTTCGGGCAAGCAGACATACTCGGCATAGGCACCGATGGTCGTCAGGTCCGCCACGCGGTCCCCCGGGCGGAAACGGGCCGCCGCGGGACCTGCCGCGTCCACCACACCCACGAGATCGTAGCCGGGTGTGAAGGGTGGCTTTTCCTTCACGTCCGGATACATGCCCTTGCGGATCATGACGTCGGTGAAGGCCGCGCTCGTGACCAGAACGCGAATGCGCACCTCCGAGCCTTGCGGTTCGGGCAACGACTCGACGGTCCGAACTTCGAGACGGTCAGGTCCGCCGAATGCGGTAAGGACTATCTTTTTCCATGCCATGATCGTATCTCCTTTTCGGATCGGCATTCTCCTTGGTTTTCTTCTGTCGCTCACGCATCATGACTGACCAACTCTCGATACCAAGCCGGAAGATCTGGATGGTACGACTTGGGTGACGGCGCGGTCACGGCTGAACATCAAATCTCTCTTCCACCAGACGATGACCGCGGCGACACCGACAAGGATCCACGTGTCGTAGGGCTGGGCATCCGGCCAGAACGGGTTGATGAGTTGCCAATGAAACAGCATGGGCAGAAGCAGGCTGCCCCGCGCGCTGTTGAAGATCGGCGTGAACAGGATGGCCAAGGTCACGTTGCCGATGAAGAATGGCAGGAAGGTCCAATCCTCGAACACCACACCGGCAAGGAAGAAGGCCGGCAAATGCCACACCCCCCAGAGTGCCCCGATCAGCGCGCCCGCCCAGATCGGCGCCATGTGGCGCTGAAGGATCGGTTGCGCCACGCCGCGCCAGCCAAGCTCTTCGACCGGACCCAGAAACAGCATCATCGCCATGAGGGTCAGCATCGGTCCAGCACCCTCAGGAGGAAGCGGCGCGAAGAGCGGGCCGCCCTTGATCAGCGATCCGGCCATGAAGACCAGCGGCAGGCCGCCAAGAATGAAAAGCCACCAGACCGGCGCGCAGCGCCAGATCAACAGGCGTGAAAGAAAGCTCCGCACACCACGCGCCCCGGCACAGGCTGTCACAAGCGCCAGCGCCGCCATCGCCGGCGCCCATGTCGCGATGAAAAAGAGCGGATGGCCGCCGCTTATCTCTCCGAAAAGGGAAGCCGTGATATCGGGAAAAAGAATATAGCTGCCGATCACACCCCATGTGATGGCAAATGTCCCGATCAAGAAATAGAGGAGCGATGTAGAGGTAACTTCGCACTGAAACGGTCTCGTTGGAGACCTCATATTCGATTCCTTTTAAAAGAATGAACACCATCACCGTTTACCACGACGAATCGGCAACCCTCATGATCTGGGTCAATGTCGCTGCCGACGCTTGATCGCGCGCGAAGCCTCCAGTCGAACGAATTGCGAGTATGCGGAAAACCGACATTTTGTGACCACAGAGGGCTTCCGAATGAAAACAAGATTCGCAAGGTTTGCGTGCGCTTGTTGGCAACGCCTCGCACTTCCGACTTTGCAAATCCCGCTTCCTGCGCACCGCCGCCGCTCAGGTCCATCGACGGGCTCCCATCCCTCACAAAAACTATCAGGTGACGGCAGTCAGCCCCTTTACGGAAGGTCATGCAGGGTGCAGCGCCGGCCATGCTGCAGGTGCAAAATCTTGTGATCGCGCCACCCGAAACGGCCACTCGGCACATTCCTGCACACCCAATGATGCTGCAGACCGCGCAGACGGCGGCTATGCGTAGAAGCGGGTTTGACAAAGTTCTGGTCGCAGGGCGTGGTGGCGGGGTGCGTCCATCCCATATGGATTTGGCGTGCGCCGACTGGATGCTTCGATCGACAGGCGGTCTGAGCGGCGGGGACGGACCGCTCTGCCGTCCTGACAGATCAGCTTGGCCCGTGGCCAACGCGAGCGCGAATCCGGGCTCCATCTGACAGGCCGACGCAGACGGCGATCTCGTCCGGGCGTGGCGCATCTGGAACTGAGATCGTCAACGTGTCGATGTGATCGAAGGACCAGGCCTCGTCCTTGTGCCCGAGCGGCAGGTCGATGAAACAGCCGAGGCCACTCACCTTCACGGTTGAGGGCATGAGCGCCTGACCGCCACCGATGGCCGCGCGCACGGGTTTGCCCAGTCGCGGGTGGAGTAGTGCGGCACCATGCTCGGCGGCACCTTGGCTGCCAACGATGGCGGCCTTGCCATAGGTCACGCACGGACCCTCAAGCGCGGCCATGGCCTCGGCCGCCAGTTGCGCGCCGAGGCTGGCACCGTATTCGAACACCTCCGTTAGATCATCCTGATCGACA
>Ga0136557_1001572_pt1 | contig 14430 bp, 13 predicted proteins | sample AntRauTorckE6832_FD_104796 | JGI IMG/M metagenome (GOLD analysis project Ga0136557, IMG submission 104796) | Saline lake microbial communities from Rauer Islands, Antarctica - Metagenome Torckler E6 #832 | ecosystem: Environmental > Aquatic > Non-marine Saline and Alkaline > Saline | place...
AGACGGTGATCGAGGAGTAATGCACGGGCAACGGCGCCCTAGCCTGCATCAACCGAGGTTTGGCCGGTGATTTCGTGCTGATTCCCGAGCCTTTCGGGGCCAGGATCGCTTCCGGCCAGGTTGGTGTATTGTGGTTTCGTGTGAGCCTGGATGGCGTGCCGGCCCATGTGCTCGACACCGCTGCGGGCAGCAATGCCATCGAGGCGATCATGCGCCTGGTGCCTGCCTTCAAGGCCCTGGAAGAGCGCCTCAATGCGCCACCCCGACCGGCACCCTTCGACACCTTCGAGCACCCCTTCAACCTGAGCATCGGGCGCATCGACGGCGGTAACTGGGCGTCAAGCGTGCCGTCACATGCTGTGCTTGAAGGGCGTGTCGGTTTCCCCCCCGGCATGTCGGTGGACTCGGTAATGAAGCAGGTACGTGATTGCGTCGACCAGTCTCGCGAGGTGCTCGGTGACGGCGTGACCAATGTGCGCGTGGCGTTTCACGGGTTCCGGTCAGAAGGTCATCTAGTGGATCTGGACCACCGTGGCATCCGGTTGCTGGGGGATTGCCACCATGCCCTGACAGGCCATGCCGTCGAGCACCAGCTGCTGACCTGCACCACCGATCTGCGTGCCTTCCATGTCGCCGCGGGCGTCACCGGGACCTGCTACGGCCCGGTGGCCGAGCGTATTCATGGCGTCGATGAACGCGTGGACATCGAGTCGATTCACCACACGCTCAAGGCCTATGCGCTGTTTCTCTGCCGGTGGCAGCAGCAAGCCCTCGAGCACTGAACGCCGGGTCATGGACGGCGGATCATCGAAAGCGTCGTATTTACCCAATTTTCGCCACACCACCTCGGGACACACTCATGTCCACCATCGACGCCGATTACCTCCTCGACTGCCTGACCCAGATGCTGGAGCTCCCTTCGCCTTCGCTGCACGGCGAGGCGATGGTGGCGTGGCTGGCCCCACGGCTCGAGGCCGCTGGCCTGGCGGTGACGCAAACGTTGCGTGGCGACCTCTTGGCGCAATGGCCCGGTGATTCGCCGCGCCGGGCGATCACCGCCCACCTGGATACGCTGGGTGCGATGGTGGTGCAGCTCAAGGCCAACGGACGATTGGCGGTGCGCCCGATCGGCCACTGGAATGCCCGCTTCGCCGATGGCGCCAGGGTGCGGGTGCACGGCGACGACCAGGGCATCACGGCGCTGGGGACGCTGCTGCCGGTGAAGGCCTCGGGGCATGTGTACAACGAGGCGGTGGACGAGCAGCCCTCGGCATGGGATCACCTCGAACTGCGTCTCGATCTGGTCGATACCTCGCCCCAGGGGCTAGCCTGGAAAGGCATCGGGGTGGGCAGTCTGGTGAGTATCGAGAGCCAGACGCGCGTCACCGATACCGGCTTCATCAATGCCCGGCATCTCGACAACAAGGCGGCGATTGCCTGCGTGCTGGCGGCGCTGCGGGCCGGGGCGAGCGTACAAGGCACGCGACTGGTCTTTTCCTGTGCCGAGGAGCTGGGCGTCGGCATGAGCCGCCCGATGCTCGAGGGCATCGAGGAGGTGCTGAATCTGGATATCGCCGCCCAGGGCGAAGGCCAGAATCCCTGCCACGATGGCGTCACCATCGCCATGATGGATTCGCTGGGGCCGCTGCATCCCCGGGCCACCCAGGCGCTGCTGCGACTCTGCGAGCAGCACGGCATCGCCCATCGCCGTGACTGCTTTCCGTTCTACTATTGTGACGGCGATTCGGCGTCCCGAGCCGGCATGGATCTGCGCAATGCGCTGGCCTGCTTCGGGGCCGATGCCTCCCACGGCTGGGAGCGAGTCCACATCGACTCCCTGATGGCGCTTTCCCGGCTGGTGGGGTTGTGGCTGGCAGCCCCGACGGATGATGCGCTCTCCGGGTGATCCGCTGAGTCGTCAGTTCCGTGGCGCGTCGGGGTCATGCTCGGCCTCGTCGGGACGATGTGAGAAGCCGGGACGATGTGAGAAGCCGGGGCGATGGGAGAAGTCGCGCAGTGCCAGGTATTCGCGGCTGGGGCCTTCCGTTGATGCCTCGCCGGCCTTGAAAAACGCCTTGTCGAGCATCGCTTCGCGAGACTCCATCAACGCCTGAGCCGTATGCATGTGGTCGGCCATGAGGGTCCGTGCCTCGTCGATGTCCCCGTGGTGCAGGGCGCCAAGCAGCTGGCGCTGGTAACCGTGTCCGCGGCGGCGCAGCTCGGGATAGGGCTGCTGGTAGATGCGCTGGCAGGTGGTCAGGCTCATCAGCAAGCGAATCGGGAAGCGGCACATCAAGGCGAGCAGCGGGTTGGGGCAGTAGTCGACGAGCATCAGGTGAAACTCCAGCTCCTTGATGCGCTGCAGGCGCTCTTCTTCCAGCGAGGCAGGAGGATGGTCGTAGAAGGCCATGACCGCCTCGAGGCGCGCGAACGCCGAGTCGTCGAGAACGCCGCCGAGGCTTGCCACCAAGGTGGGCTCCAGTTGCTTTCTGACCTCGTAGATGTCGTGGATCGTGGGGGGGCGAAAGAAGAAATAATTGCCGAGCAGCTCCATGGTGCGGTCGTCGCTCACCTCGGAGATGAAGGCGCCACCGCCGGGGCCGGTGCGCGTCTGCAGCAGCCCTTGCGATTCCAGGCCCCGCAATGACTCGCGGATGGTGCCCTTGGCAGCGCCCAGGGCCTCGATCAGATGCGACTCCTGGGGCAGCCGGTCTCCCGGCCCGAGGCCATGCCCGGCAATGTACTCCTTGATGGCCTCGCCGATCACCTCTGTGCGCTTGCGACGGTTGGACTGACGCGTGGGTCGGTTCATTCGCGGCCTTCCGTCACCGCCGGGGTGGCAAGGCGCCGCCATGGCCCCTCGACGGGATAGCGGCACGCGGCCAACTGACCTTGGCGATCTATCAGCGGGGCAAGCGGCGGCACGCTCTCCCGGCAGTCGTCGCGGGCCCTGGGACAGCGCGGGGCAAAGGCGCAACCCGGCGGTGGAGCGAGCGGGTCGGGAAGCTCAGCATCGCCCGATTCCGCCTGGATCGGCGGGCCGCCGGGGATCGGGGCGCTGCCGAGCAGCAACCGGGTGTAGGGGTGCGCGGGTGAATGAAATAGCTGGCGGGACGGGGCCTGCTCGATGATGCGTCCGAAATACATGGCGGCGATGCGGTCACTGATGGTCTCGACCACCGACAGGTCGTGGCTGATGAACAGATAGGTCAGGTCGAACTCACCCTTGAGACGCCGCAGCAGCTTGAGCACCTGGGCCTGGATGGAGACATCCAGCGCCGAGACCGGTTCGTCGAGCACCAGCACCTCGGGTTCGGCGGCCAGCGCCCGGGCGATGCCGATGCGCTGGGCCTGACCGCCGGAAAACTCGTGAGGATAGCGGGAGATGAATTCTGGACGCAGGTTGACCACTTCCATCAGTTCGCCGAGCCGTGTGTCGAGCTCCCGGCCTTCCAGGCCGCGCAGGTGGCGAAGCGGGGCGGCAAGGATGTCGCGGATGCGCTTGCGCGGGTTCAGCGAGCTGAGTGGGTCCTGGAACACGTACTGAATGCGCCGCGACAGGGCATGACGGTCGAGACGACGCAGATTCTGCAGGTCCTCGCCCTGATAGTGGATGGTGCCGGCCGTCGGCGTATCCAGCCCCACCAACATGCGCGCCAGGGTCGACTTACCGCAGCCGGACTCACCGACGATGCCCAGGGTATCGCCCCGCTGGACATCCATGTCGATGCCCTGCACGGCCTGGACGCCGGGGCGGTCGGGACCGAACCAGCGACGCCCGCCGCCGAAGGTGCGGGTCAGCCCGCGAATCTCGAGTAGGGGGGGCTTCATGTCGTCGCTCCCTGCGTCGCGGGATCGGTGACGCCGAGCGGCTTGATGCAACGCACCCGGCGGCCGGCATCCGTGGCGACGAGCTCGATGTCGCCGCGCCGGCAGGCCGGCTCGACGAGGTCGCAGCGGTCGGCGAATGCGCAGCCTTCGGGCAGGGCGTTGGCGGCCGGGGGAAGGCCGGGAATCGCCGCCGGTTCGTTGTCCGGTTCCCCCAGGCGCGGCACGCAATCGATCAATCGACGCGTATAGGGGTGGCGAGGCGAGTCGAGAATCTCGGCGGTCGACCCGATCTCGACGATGCGGCCGGCATACATCACCGCCACCCGGTCGCAGACCTGGGAGACCACGCCGAAGTCATGCGTGATGAAGAGCACGGCGGTGCCCTTGGTGTCGCGCAGATTCTGGATCAGCGACAAGATCTGCGCCTGGACCGTGACGTCCAGCGCCGTGGTGGGCTCATCGGCGACGATCAGCTGGGGATCGTTGGCCAGTGCCATGGCGATTCCCATACGCTGGCGCATGCCGCCGGAGAGTTCGTGGGGATACTGGTCGGCGCGCTGTTCCGGATTGGGGATGCGCACCTGGCCGAGCAGCTCGACGGCAAGCTTGCGTGCGTCGGCCTTCGCGAGGGGCTGGTGCAACTGGATCGCCTCGATCAGCTGATCGCCGACACGAATCAACGGATGCAGGGTGGAGAGCGGATCCTGGAAGACGTAGGCGACATCCTTGCCGCGTATCTTGCGCAGCTCGCGGGCCGAGAGTCCCAGCAAGTCACGCTTGCCCAGCGACACCCGGCCCCGGGTGATCACGCCGGGCGGCGAGGCGACCAATCCCAGTAGCGACAACGCGGTCACTGACTTGCCGGAGCCGGACTCGCCCACCAGTCCCAGGCATTCGTTGGGGCGAATGGTAAAGCTCACGCCATTGACCGCCCGGTAGGTCTGCTCGCCGACCTCGAAGTCGGTATGCAGCTCGTCGACCGTCAGCAGGGCGTCGTCGTCCGGGGCGTCTTGTGTATCGGGATGCCCCGGCTGGCGCCGAATGCGCGTGACCGGCGCCGGGCGCGAGAGGGCGCCGGACTTGAGGCGCGGGTCGAGGGCGTCGCGAATGCCGTCGCCGAGCAGGTTGATGCTCATCACCAGAATGAAGATCACCAGCCCCGGCAGCATGGCGACATGCGGCGCGTTGAGCATCATCTTGCGCCCCTCGCCGAGCATCGAGCCGAGATCCGCCTGGGGCGGCTGGGCGCCAAGGCCGAGAAAGCTCAGTCCCGCGGTCTCGAGTATCATCCAGCCCACCGTGGTCGACATGGTGATCACGATCACCGGCATGACATTGGGCAGCAGCTCGCTGGTCACAATCCGCAGGTTGCCCTTGCCGCAGAGCCTGGCGGCATCGATGAATTCGCGGTGGGCGATGCCCACGGTGACGCCGCGGATGTTACGCGCAAAGAACGGGATGTTGACGATGGCGATGGCATAGAGCGCGTTCATCAGGCCCGGCCCCAGGACCGCGACGATCGCCAGGGCCAGCAGGATGTAGGGAAAGGCCATCAGCATGTCGATGCCGCGCATCATCAGGTTGTCGGCACGACCGCCGTAGTAGCCGGCGACGATGCCGATCAGCGAACCGACGAGCGCTGCTACCAGCGACGCGGCGATGCCGACGGCCAGGCTGATGCGCGTTCCCCACAGCAGGCGGGAAAGAATGTCGCGCCCCAGCGCATCGGTGCCCAGCAGGTGATCCGCCGAGAACGGTGGCTGCAGGCGATTGGCCGGCTGGGTGATATCGGGGTCAAGCAGTGGCAGCCAGGGCGTGATCATGACCAGCAAAAGTAGCAGTGCCAGCACGATCGCCCCGAAGGCGGCCAGGCGATTGCGCGCGAGAAGTTTGAGGAATGCCATCATGCCTTGATCCTCGGGTCGAGCCAGTGCTGGAGCAGGTCGGCGAACAGGTTGAAAAGCACATAGCTGGCGGCCACGACCAGCACGCCGCCCTGGACCAGCAGGATGTCGCGGGTGGAGATGGCATTGACCAGCATCCGGCCGATACCTGGCCATTGGAAGACCGTCTCGATGTATACCGCTCCGCCGATCACGAAGCCGGCCTGTACCCCGATCACCGGGATCAGGTTGACCAGTGCCACCTTGAAGGCATGGCGCATCACCACACGGCCCTCGCCCAGCCCCTTGGCACGAGCAGTGCGGATGTAATCCTGGCGCATGACCTCGAGCATGTTGGAGCGGGTCAGGCGGGCAATCACCCCGGCGGCGACGACGGCCAGTGCCAGGGCGGGCAGGATTAGATGGTTTAGGATATCGAGCACGCCGCCGCCGCCATACACCGCCGTCATGCCACTGGCGGGAAACCAGCGCAGCTCGACGGCAAACGCCATGATCATCAGCATGCCAAGCCAGAAGGCCGGCACCGAAATCCCCACCAGCACCAGCAGGGTAATGATGCGGTCGCTCCATCCGTACTGGCGCACGGCGGAGACGATACCCGCGGCCACGCCGACCACGACGCAGATCACCAGTGACGTGCCGGCGAGAATCAGGGTGGCGCCGAAGCGCTCGAGAACCTCGTCGAGCACCGGTCGGTTGAGGGAATAGGAGCGACCCAGGTCGCCTTGCAGGATATGGCCGAGCCAGACCAGGTATTGCTGGGGCGCCGGCAGGTCGAGCCCCAGGTCGGCACGTAGTTCGGCGAGATTCTCGGGCGTGGCGTAGGAGCCGAGAATGGCGCGGGCCGGGTCACCCGGAATCAGCGACATGATCGCGAAGACGATCAACGAGAGGCCGAGCAGTACCGGCAGGATCAGCAGCAGGCGGCGTAATGCATAGCGAAGCATGGGAGGCTCCATGGTTCGAGACAGCGTGGTTGACGTCGGTGTGGCTTGAGTCGGCGAAACAGCAGCGAAAGGGGCGGCCCGCAAAGGCCGCCCTGGTCAGGGCATTAACGCGGCCTTTTTTCGGATAAAGCTCAGGGCTTTTCGACGTCATGCAGCAGCAGAAAGAAGGACGGCTGGAGGCTGAAGTTCTCGACGTTGGCGCTGGCCACGGCATTCTGCTTCCAGTTGGCGATGAAGGCCCAGGGGGCGTCGTCGTAAACGATGCGCTGCATCTGCCGGTAGAGGGCTGCCCGCTCGTTGCGGCTCACGCTGCGTCGCGCCTCCTCGAGAAGCTCGTCGACCTCGGGGTTGCTGTAGTAGCCCGAATTGAACCCCCCATTTTCCGGCATCGCCTCGGTGCGTAGCGCCAGGAACGGCAGGGTGTCGGGATCATTGGTCATCCACGCCATCTGCGCCATGTCGGCCTTGCCTTCGAGGCCGGGATTTACCTGGTCGAGGAAGGTGTTCCACTCATAGGTCTCGATGTTGACGGTCAGGCCCACTTCGGCCAGATCCGCCTGGATAGCGGTGCCCATGGGAACCGGGTCGAGCATGCCCGAACCGCCTTCGGTGACGTAGAAGGTGAGCTCGGCACCCTCGAAGCCGGCCTCCGCGATCAGCTCTCGGGCGCGCGCAGGATCGTGTGGATAGGGCTCGAGCTCCTCGTTGTAGGCCCACTCGAAGGCCGGCGGAATGGGGCTGTCGGCGACCTCGGCAGTGCCCTGGAGAACGTTGTCGACCAGTGACTGCTTGTCGATGGCGTAGTTGACCGCCTGGCGCATGCGCTTATCCTGGAAGGGGCCTTCCTTCATGTTGAGGATCAGGAACCACAGGTGCGGACCGACCTGTTCATAGACCTCGAACATCGGGTCCTCTTCCATCGAGGCCAGCGTATCGGGGGGGACTTCGACCATCAGGTCGATCCCCCCCGACAACATCTCGGCCACGCGGGTATTGGCATCGGTGATCGGCCGGAAGACCACGGCCTCGAGTGAAGGCGGGCCATCCCAGTAATCCTCGTTGCGGCTGGCGACGACTCGGCTGTTGCTTTCCCACTCCTCGAACCGAAACGGGCCGGTGCCGGACGGGTTGCGCCCGAAGTTCTCGCCGTGCTCCTCGACCGCCGCCGGCGAGACGATCAAGCCGGTGGGATAGGCGAGGTTGGAGAGGAAGGGCGCATAGGGTTCGTCGAGGGTGAAGGTGACTTCAAGTTCGCCGGTCGCCTCGACCTCCTCGATCGCATCGAAGAAGAAGGCGAGCGGGAAGGGGCCGGTATCGTGATAGGGGTGATCCTCATCGAGCATGCGCTCGAAATTGAACACGACCGCCTCGGCATTGAAGTCGCTGCCATCGTGGAAGACCACATCGTCACGCAGGGTAAAGGTATAGAGGGTGCCGTCTTCACTGATGGACCACTCGCGGGCCAGCGAGGGTTCGACATTGAGGGTGCCGTCGGCGTAGCGCACCAGGCCGTCGTAGAGGTTCATCATGATGCGAAAGTCATTGACCGCCGTGACCTGGGCCGGGTCGAGTGACTTGGGTTCGGCGATCTGGCCAACGATCAGCACGTTGGGTGGCGTTTGTGCGAATAGCGTGCCACTCGCTGCCAGGGCACTCGCTCCCAGGGATAGTGACGCCAGAACGGGCAGCCACCAGCGACCAGCTCCGGAATGCATGAAAGTCATCTTGCCTCTCCTCATATCGTTGTTGTGGCTCGCCCAAAAGGCAGGCGAGGGGATCTTTGTGAGCGGAGGTTTTCTTTGTCAGCGAGAGCGGCTAGGCTGAAAACATCGCTGTATTTATCATGATAAATTCGACTCTATATCTATGGCACAGCCTTGTCGGCCCTGCAAGTCGCCGTTGGTGCCGCCCGGGAGACCGCCATGACGTTCAGCCTGATCGCCATCGACCGTGCTACCCAGACGCTCGGCATTGCCTGTGCGACGGGAGGGCCAGCATTGGGCGGTTTCGTTCCACATCTATTGCCCGGTGTCGGGGCATGCATCACGCAGGGCTTTAGCACCCATGTCCTAGCCGCCGAGCGAGGACTGGCGTTGCTGGCCCAGGGGTGGTCCGTCGAGGCCGTCATCGAGCGGCTGCGAGCCGACGATCGTGGCCAGGCGTTCCGACAGTTGGCATTGATGAACATGGCGGGCGAGAGTCGCGGCTGGACCGGCGACGGCAACGAGCCGGTGGCGGCCATGCACCTCGAGCCTGGTCTGGTGGTGGCTGGCAACATGCTGGGCAATGAGCGGGTGGTGCCGGCGATGGTGGCGGCATTTCACGAGGCCCGCGCGGTAGGCGAGGCGCTGTCGGCGCTGTTGCTGGCCGCCTTGGGGGCGGGCCAGCTCGCTGGGGGTGACTATCGCGGGGTACGGTCGTCGGCGCTCAAGGTGCGCGCGAAGGGCGGCATTCCTCTCGATCTGCGGATCGATGACGCGCACGACGCCGTCCCCGCGCTGGTTCGACTCTATCGCCGTGTCCAGGACGACGCGGACTTTCAGGCCTTCCTGGGACGGCTGCCCACCGCCGAATCACCGCATCGCCACTGAATCCCCGCTCGACATGTTACTGGAGCCTACCCCATGACCCGGCCACCTTCCGATCTTTCCCTCGGCCAGCGCTTGATGGAGCGCCTCGACCAGGCCGCTGCATTTTCCCGCCCCGGGCCCGGGGTGACGCGCCTCTTCTGCAGCGATGAGCATCGGCGCTTGCTGCCGCTGCTGGAAACCTGGATGACCCTTGCCGGCCTGACGCCCGAACTGGATGCCGCCGGGACCCTGGTGGGACGCAGCCCCAGGGCGCTGGCGGGCGAGCCGACACTGATACTGGGGTCGCACCAGGACACGGTGACCGAAGGCGGCAAGTACGATGGCATGCTCGGGGTGGCGTTGCCGTTGCTGGCGCTGGAGACGCTTCGCGAGCAAGGGGTTGAACTCGACTATGGGATCGAGGTGGTGGCCTTCGGGGACGAGGAGGGCACGCGGTTTCAGTCGACGCTGGTGGGCAGCCGTGCACTCGCGGGAACGCTCGATCCCGCGATGCTCGATGCGCGAGACAGCGACGGTATCCGCCTGGGAGAGGCGCTTGCCGCCTTCGCTGGCGACCCACAACGCTTGTCCTCGCTGGCACGTGACCCCGGCAGGACGCTGGGGTTCGTCGAAGTGCATATCGAGCAGGGCCCGGTGCTCGAACAGGAGGGGCTCGCCGTCGGGGTGGTCACCGCCTTGACGGGAATCGAGCGTCACCGCGTAAGCGTGATCGGCAAGGCGGGGCATGCCGGCACCACCCCCATGGAGGGTCGCCACGATGCGCTGGTGGGTGCCTCGGAAATGGTCATGGAAACCGACCGCTTGCTGAATGCCGATGAGGGGCTGGTCGGGGTGGTGGGCAAACTCGACGTGCGCCCCAATGCGGTCAACGTGATTCCCGCCGAGGTGGTGTTCACCCTGGAATTGCGCTCTCCCGAGCGTGCCACGCGTCTCGCCGGCAGAGAGCGGATCCTGCATGCGGTGAAGGATGTCGCCAGCCGCCGGGGGTTGGTGCTCGACATCGAGCCGACCTACCAGGCGGAGGGGGTGCCCTGCGCCGACTGGCTGGTCGAGGCACTGGAAGCCGCCTGCACGGCAGTGGGCGAGCCCACGCGACGCCTGTTCAGTGGCGCCGGTCACGATGGTCTGGCGATGCATGAGCTGACCGCTATCGGCATGCTGTTCGTGAGATGCCGCGATGGCTTGAGCCACCACCCCGACGAGGCGATCAGCGCCGCGGATGCCGAAGCGGCGGCACGCGTGATCATGGCCATGCTGCAAGCGATACCGCCCGTCCAGCACGAGGCGTGAACGTCCCCGGGCGTGTCGAGTCTGAGGGGCGTGTCGCTTCGGTAGCCATCCATGTCGGGAGACGGTCATGATCGATAGAATACAGCGCTTCTTTCAGCAGTCGCTGGCGCAGCCGGGCAGTGAGTCCGGGCCCGCGCCGAGTCTCGAGCTTGCCACCGCGGCGTTGCTGTGTGAGGTGGTGCGCGCCGATTACCATATCGATGATGCGGAGCTCGATGCCCTGCATAAGCTGCTCAAGTCGCATTTCGGCCTCGCGGACGCGCAGGTGATCGAACTGATGGAGATGGCGCGTGAGGAGGTCGACGATGCCGTGGATCACTACCAGTTCGTCACGTTGATCAAGGACAATTACGACTACGCGCAGCGCTGCGAGCTGATCGAGATGATGTGGTCGCTGGCACTGGCCGATGGCGAGCACCACCATCTGGAGGAGCACCGGATCAGACGGCTGGCCGATCTGTTGCACGTGGCGCACGCCGATTTCATTCGTGGCAAACTGCTGGCTCAAGGCAGCCAGGACTGACGGCGTCCCGGGCTCATGACATGCGGATGAACATCATCCGTTTTTTACGTGGCATCCGACGACACGGATGGACACCGGCATGCAGGAGAAGATCATGTCTCGCGAAATCATCGTTCTGGGGGCCGGGATGGTCGGGGTATCAATCGCCTGGCATCTGGCCCGTCGTGGCCATTCGGTAGTGCTGGTGGACCGTCGCGAGCCGGGACGCGAAACCTCCTTCGGCAATGCCGGGATCATCCAGCGAGAGGCGGTCAAGCCGTATCCGTTTCCACGCGACCTGGGCACCCTGGCACGTGTCCTGCCGAACCGTGCCGTGGACATTCGCTATCGGATCGGCGGTGTCATGGGCTCGGCCCAGTCGCTGCTGGGCTACTGGCACCATTCCTCACCGCGTCGCTACGAGGAGATCGTGCCCGAGTACGCCTCCCTGATCATGCTGGCACTCGAGACGCACACACCCATGATCGAGGCAGCGGGTGCCGAGTCGCTGGTGAGCAAGCAGGGGTGGCTCGAGCTCTATCGCAGTGCCGAAGGGCTCGATAACAAGTGTCGCGAAGTCGAGTTGCTGGCCGAGCGATTCGGTGTGAAAAAGCGGATTCTCGATGCTGCCGAGCTGAAGACGCAGGAGCCGCATCTCTCGGGGGATCTTGCCGGCGCCATCCACTGGACCGACTCCTGGACGGTCAGCGACCCCGGGGCGCTGGTGCAGGCCTATGCACGGGCCTTCGAGGCGGAGGGCGGTCGCCTGATGCGTGCCGAGGTGCGTGACATGGCGCGGTCGGGGCAGGGCTGGCGTGTGACGACCGACGATGGCCCGCTCGAAGGAAGCGATCTGGTGATGGCCATGGGCCCCTGGTCGGGTGACTGGCTGGCCCGTCAGGGGCTATCGCTGCCGCTCTTCGTCAAGCGTGGCTATCACATGCACTACGCGTCGCGCGGGGATGCGCATCTCAATCATTGGATCATGGATGCCGAGATCGGCTACCTGCTGGCGCCGATGCATGCCGGCATACGCCTGACCACCGGTGCCGAGCTGGCGCCGCGCGAGGCGCCCGCCCACTACGGCCAGCTCTCGGCGGCCGAGGCCGTGGCACGCAAGCTGTTTCCCCTGGCGGAGCGGCTCGATGCCGAACCCTGGAAGGGCGCACGACCCTGCTTGCCGGACATGAAGCCGGTGATCGGCCCGGCGCCGGGTCTCGATGGGCTCTGGCTCGCCTTTGGGCATGGGCACCAGGGGTTCACCTCGGGACCGGCGACAGGGCGTCTGTTGGGTGAAATGATCGATGGTGAGCCGACGGCCATCGACATGGCGCCATTCCGCGCCGACCGGTTCTGAGCGTCGGGTTCTACTCCTGGTTCTACTTCCAGTTCTACTAGAGTGCGGTTCAGACACCGGCTTCTCGTCGCCGGTTGAGGCGATGCAGGACCCACTTGACCAACAGGGTCAGCACGAAGACGCCCCATCCCGCGGTGGCCAGCACGTTGAACAGCAGCATCTTCTGCTCGCCATCCAGGGGGGTGAGGAGGATCTCGATGACGATGGCGATCAGGAAGGCCAGCGTCAGGGGCAGGGCGAGGATATGCATCCACATCTCGGTGCGGCGCTTGCGCACGTGATAGCGGCGCAGCAACACCCGAATGGGGCGATGCACGAAGCTGACCAGAATCATGCTCCCCAAGGCCAGAAAGGCGGCCAGGAAGGGTTCGATGCTGCCGAGATGGGCGGAAATACTGATGGACCAGAAAACCACCAACCACATCAGCCCGGCCAGCGTGGCGACCAGATCGGCATATTGTCGCACCTTGGGCATGCGGGCCCCCTCGATTGATCTGCCGGCATGATACGGGAAAACCGTCACGGATGAAGTCCTTGGCGAACCCGGGCGGTCAACGCTGTCGGTCTCCTGCGGTATACTCGCGCCATTCCGCTCATTGACTCAACCAGGACTCGTCATGACTTCGATCACCCTGACCCGCCCCGACGACTGGCACCTTCATCTGCGCGATGGCGAAGTGCTGGGCGCCGTGCTGGGTGCCAGTGCTCGCCAGATGGGCCGTGCGATCATCATGCCCAACCTCACGCCACCGGTTACCACGACGCAGCAGGCGCTTGCCTACCGTGAGCGAATCCTGGCGGCGCTGCCTGACGGCAGTCATTTCGAGCCGCTGATGACGCTCTACCTCACCGATGATACGCCAGCGGCCGAGATCGAGCGGGCCAGTGAAAGCGGTCTGATTCATGCCGTCAAGCTCTACCCCGCGGGGGCGACCACCAATTCCGCCTCCGGAGTGACCGATCTTGCCCATTGCGATGCGGCCATCGCGGCCATGGCGCGACTCGGCATGCCGCTGTTGATGCATGGGGAGGTGACCCATGCCGACATCGATATCTTCGATCGTGAAGCCGTCTTCATCGAGACGGTGCTGACGCCGCTGCTCGAGCGTCATCCCGATCTGAAGGTGGTCTTCGAGCATATCACCACCCGGCAAGCCGCCGAGTTCGTTGCCAAGGCTCCCGCTAACGTGGCCGCGACCATCACGGCCCATCATCTGTTGTTCAACCGCAATCACATGCTGGTCGGTGGCATCCGTCCGCATTACTACTGCTTGCCGATTCTCAAGCGTGAGCGCCATCGACAGGCACTGCTCGAGGCGGCGACGTCCGGTTCCGGCAAGTTTTTCCTGGGCACCGATAGCGCTCCCCATGCCCAGGATGACAAGGAGAGCGCCTGCGGCTGTGCCGGTGCCTATACGGCACCGGCCGCCATCGAGCTTTATGCCACCGCCTTCGAGCAGGTCGATGCCCTGGATCGGCTGGAAGGGTTTGCCAGTCACCATGGCCCGGATTTCTACGGCCTGCCACGCAATGCGGATACGATCACCCTGGTGCGAGAATCCTGGCAAGTACCGAGGTCGCTTCCCTATGCCGATGGCGAGCGCATCATCCCGCTGATGGCCGGCGAGTCACTTGCCTGGACATTCAGTGGTCCTTGACCTGCCGATCCAGGAAGGCAATACCCGCATCGATGGCGCCGCCACGCGTCAGGAAACTGGTCACATGACCGCGCCAGTGCTGGAGATAAAGCTCGGTCTCCACACCCTTGGCCTCTAGTTCGGCCTTGAAGTCGGTGGCGTGATCGACCGGCACCAGCCGGTCCCAGGTGCCATGGAAAAGGAAGAACGGCGGGGTCTCAGTCGATACCTGGCGTGCCGGCGAGGCGAGCCGATACAGTTCGGTCACCTCGGCCCGCGTGCCGCCCAGGAAGTCGACGACCAGACGCCCGTCATTGAACTTGAGGAGATCGCTGGGCGTTCCGCCCGCCAGCACCGCGGCCAGGCGTGCA
>Ga0136557_1001573_pt1 | contig 14426 bp, 12 predicted proteins | sample AntRauTorckE6832_FD_104796 | JGI IMG/M metagenome (GOLD analysis project Ga0136557, IMG submission 104796) | Saline lake microbial communities from Rauer Islands, Antarctica - Metagenome Torckler E6 #832 | ecosystem: Environmental > Aquatic > Non-marine Saline and Alkaline > Saline | place...
AAATAAAGACAGTATAACCTTTATTCTTCTGGATATGGTAATGCCTGAGCTTAATGGTAAAGAAGCCTTTAATGAAATAAAAAAGATAAATCCGCACGCAAAGGTTATAATTTCTTCAGGTTTTAAAGAAGATGACAGAGTAAAAGATGTGATGCGTCAAGGAGCTTTGGATTTTATAAAAAAACCCTACAGCCTTGTAAAACTTTCAGAAGTTGCAAAAAAAATATATGAAATTTAATAGATTATAAGTAGTCTTATATTATAATAAAAAAATTTAGGTTTAGTTAGAGTATAAATAATCTGCTAAAATCAAAATATATTAAATCACACCTAATTATATACTCCTTTTTATAAAAGGTAACTTGATATGCCTAAAAGTAAAAAGAGTTTTATCAAAATTATTCAGTTTTACGGACTCTGCTTTATTGCAGGAGCTGGTTTGTGCTTAATCTTTGCAGATATTGTTCAGGCAGAAGCTTTAAAATGGTTTAATTGTTAAAAAATAAAATTACAAACCGGATCACTAGCCACCAGAAGGGTGGATGGGAGAATATGGGGCTAATGATCCGGTCGTAAATTTTTTAACCTGAACAGTCAAATTCAGGTTTATTGTTTTTAATCATCAATGGAGTCAGCATAAACCTCAATAACATGCCTGATATCTATTCCTCCGCCGGACTGGGAAATCATATCGTTTATCTGCATCATACATGCAGGGCATGATGTTGCTACAATATCGGCCTTTGAGGCGCGAATATTTTCACCTTTACGTTCTCCAATTTTTTTGGAAATATCATAATGATAAAGATTAAAAGTTCCTCCGCATCCGCAGCATCTGTTTGCTTCATTCATTTCCTTTAATTCTGATGAAGACGCAGAAATAAGTTTTCTTGGCTGGGAAGTTATTCCAAGAGATTTATCAAGGTGACACGGGTCATGGTAAGTAACAGATTTTTTTATCCCTGTTTTGTCATTGATTTTAAGCCCGACTTTATCAACAAGAAACTGGCTTATATCCATTGTTCTTGAAGCAAGCACCTGAACTTTTTCATAAAGTTCTTTATCATCATCTTTAAGCATTTTCAGCCAGGTCTTTTTTATTACAGAAGTGCATGTGGCGCACGGAGTTATAAGATAATCAAAATCTCCTTTTTCAAAGACTTCAATGTTCATCTTTACAAGATCTCTGAATGTTTCTATGTCTCCTGAAGCAAGGGCAGGTATTCCGCAGCAGCCCTGACCTTCAGGTATAAATATTCCTGTTTCATGGTGCTTTAAAACCTTTACAGCTGCATGGCCGATATTAGGATATAGTTTATCTACAAGACAACCTGTAAAAAAGGCAGCTTTAAGCCCTGAACTTCCTCTTTCAGTATTCAGAAAAGGGTAGTCTTTTCTGAAAGGTCTTTTATTAAGAAGTGTTAAATGTCTTTTTCCGATTAAAGGAGAAAGAATGCCGCAGCTTGCTGTATTTGCAGCTTCATTTTCTATGGTTGTGAATGATCCCTGAAGTTTTGCACTCATTTCTGTTAAAAGATTAAACAGTCCCGGATGTTTAAGAAGGCCTCTGAAAACAAGTTTTTTGCCTGAGGAAAGACCTTTGTAAGATGTTGCTATGACCCTTGCTTTCATGAATATATCCATGATTTTAACACCGCTGGGGCAGTTAGCTTCACACGAACCGCAAAGAAGGCATCTGTTAAGTTTTGCACTCACCTGCCTGGGATCTTTTATCATTTCACGGCCGAGATGTTCGAGCAGGGTAATTTTGCCCCTTGTAACATCTGCTTCAAGCATTGTTTCAGAAAATACAGGACATACAGACTGGCACATCCCGCATTTCATGCATGCCGCCATCTGATCATCCAGCTCCATAAGCATTGAAGCAAGCCTGTTCAGATCTGTCATCTATAATTCTCCTATGATCTTGCCGGGGTTAAGTATATTGTTTGGATCAATGGCTTTTTTCATTTTAAGAGAATATTCAAGTGTTGCCCGGGAGGTCTCTTTTTCCATCCATTTTGATTTTGCTTTTCCTATTCCGTGTTCACCGGAAAGAGTTCCTTTAAGAGCAAGAGCTTTTTCAAAAATTTCATTTACAGCATCTTCTACTCTTTTATATTCTTCTTTGTCTCTTCTGTCGCATAAAATAGTCGGATGAAGATTACCGTCTCCTGCATGTCCGAAAGTTCCTATTGTAAGATCATATTTTAATGCAATCTCATTAAGAGTTCTAATCATTTCGGGGATTTTACTTCTTGGTACAGTAGCATCTTCAAGAACTGTTGTAGGTTTTGCCCTTGCAAGAGCAGGGAGTGCATTTCGTCTGGCTGCCCAGAGATTTGCTCTTTCTTCAGCATTTTCAGCTGCCTTGACAGATAAAGCTCCGGCTTTTTTGCATATTTCAACTATTTTTTCAGCATCTTCAGCAACTTCTGCAGGGTGACCGTCTACTTCTATTAAAAGAATCGCTTCTGCATCGGTTGGCAGACCAACTTTTGTATAATCTTCAACATATTTTACAGTTACTTTGTCGAGAAATTCAAGGGTACAGGGAACGATTTTGGCTGCAATAACAGCGGCCACAGACTCTGATGCCTTGTCAACATTGTCAAAGACCGCCATCATTGCCTTTTGTGCCCTTGGAGGAGGAATAAGCTTTAGAATTATATTTTTGAAAACTCCGAGAGTTCCTTCGGAGCCGGCCATTAAACCGCCGAGATTATATCCTGTAACACACTTTACAGTTCTTGAGCCCGATTTTATGAGGTCTCCTCCTGCATCAAAAAAATCTATGCCCATGATATAATCTTTTGTAACACCATATTTAAGTCCGCGGAGTCCGCCTGCATTTTCAGCAACGTTTCCGCCAAGTGTTGAAACAGCCTGGCTTCCAGGGTCTGGAGGATAAAAAAGTCCTCTTTTGGATACTTCAGCAGCAAACTGAGCTGTTATAACTCCTGGTTCAACAACTGCGTAAAGGTCTTGTTCGTTTATTTCGAGTATTTTGTTAAGTCCGTTTGTAAGAAGAACAACTCCTCCTTTATCAGGAATTGTTCCGCCTGAAAGATTTGTTCCTGCACCTCTTACTGTGAGAGGAAGTCCGTTTTCATTGCAGAGCTTTACTATAGGACCAAGCTGATCTGTGTCTGTAGGTTTTACTATCAGAGCAGGAGTTACAGGATCAAGAACAGCAGAATCGTAAGAATATGAGTGAAGGTCTGATTCGGACTGCATTACCCCGTTTTTTCCAACAACTGCTTCGAATTCTTTTATAAGCTTTTTGTTTATCATTTAAAGCTCCTTTATTTATTAAGCCTGTTGAAAGTCCTTTTTTCCGGTCACTGAAAGCTTAACTTCTCAGTGACCGGATATTGTTCATATATTTTAAGACACATCAGCAGTTTTTAAACTCTTACACAGATAAATCTTTAAAAAAGATGCGGGAGAAATACAAAGGAAAGCAGGGCTGTCACTATTCCCACAACTAAACCGTATAAAAGAAAAGGCCATACTGTTTTTCTTAAAATAAGACCTTCTTTGCCAGAAAGCCCCACAACTGCACAAGCTGCTACAATATTGTGAATACATACCATATTACCCATTGCTCCGCCTACGCCCTGAGCTGCAACTATTATCTGGCGTGGGAGATCGAGTGAAGATGCAACTCCCCACTGAAACTCAGCAAAAAGAAGGTCTGAAACTGTGTTTGACCCTGTAATAAAAGAGCCAAGCCCTCCAACAAAAGCAGCAAACATCGGCCATGACTGTCCTGCAAGATTTGAAACAGCATCTGCAAGTGCAAGCGGCATTGAAAGATATCCATTGGGGTTTAAACCAGAGTCATCAATTCCTGATCCTCTGAATATGGAGACTATGGCGACACTGAAGAAAAGAGCTATGGCAGGGTTTTTCATTTTTATGATAGCATCTTTCCATGCCGTTGCTACTTGTTTTGAAGGAATTTTATGTATAAACACAGTCAAAATTGCAACCAGTGTAAAAGGTATTGAACCGGGCAGATAAAGGTATTTTATTGCTGCATCTACAGATTCAAATCCTAATATATTGTTAAATGTAAGTGATACACCTGCAAGCCATGATTTAAGGCCAAGCTCGGGTATACGTGTAAGAACAAGTATAATACCTATCAGAACATAAGGAGTCCATGCTTTGAACTGACTCATGTGAGCCTTAAATTCTGCACCTTCTTCAACAGTTACAGTTCCTGTCCATTCATCTTCCCATGTTGATCTTGGTCCGAAATCCCAGTCTTTTTCAGGAAGACAGAATCCTTTTTTTGCACCGAAAATAATCACAGCAAGGCCTATAAGACCGCCGAGGAGAGAGGGGAATTCCGGTCCTACAAGCCAGGCTGTAAGTAAATACGGCACAGCAAATGCAGTTGAAGAAAAAAGGCTGAACTTCCATGCTCCGAATCCTTCACTCCATTTATGGTTTTCTCCGAAAAAGCGGGTCATAAAACCGAGCATAAAAAGGGGAAGAATGTAAATCATTGGAATATGCATAATAGTTGCCCATTTACCAACAAGAATATTAAAATCTCCCATGGAGGTAAAATTGATTCCTGCTGCTCCTGATCCTATAGCATTGTTTACAAGTCCTGTAAGAAACTTGAATCCCAGAACAATAGGTGTTCCTACTGCTCCGAAGGTTACAGGGAAGGAGTTAAAAACAAGGCACATAACTATTGCAGCAAGAGGCGGAAAACCAAGGCTTAAAAGAATCGGTGCTGCAAGTGCAGCAGGAGTACCAAATCCTGCGGCGCCTTCAAGAAAGGCTGTAAACATATAACCTATTATAAGAACCTGAACTCTCCTGTCCCGGGAGATACCCTGAAAACCGTGCTGAATGGTTTCCATTCCTCCGCTTTCCTTGAGAGTAAACAAAATCAGAATTGCCCCAAAGACAATTATTAAAATACCTACAGCAGTAATAATTCCCTGAATACTAAGGGCAGTAACATAAGATACCGGAAGCTGCCATACAGCAACTCCGAATAAAGCGCAGACAAGCCAGGCAAGAGGCATGGCTTTTGTAGCAGGCCAGCGCATTCCGACCATAAGTACAAGAGCCAGTAGAATCGGCGCAAGTGCTATAAGGGCAAGTATGTTAATCGACATTTTTCCTCCTTAAAATCATTGTATCCGGTTAATTTCCCAGGGGATAACCCCTTTATCTATAATCTTCCGGCAAACATATCCGGAAGATTATATTCATTTTAAACTCAGCTAGCAGACTTTGCCCGGGTTAAGTATGCATTTTGGGTCGAAGGCTGCTTTAATATTTTGTAACAGATTCATTCCTGAAGCCCCTTCTGACTCCAGAAGATAAGGTTTTTTAGCAAAACCGATTCCGTGTTCTCCTGAAACTTTTCCGCCAAGAACACGAGCTCTTGAATAGAGTTCGTCAAAAACATTTTTAAGTTTTTCCTCCCAGACTTCTTCTGAAAGCTGATCTTTGAGTATATAAATATGAAGATTGCCGTCTCCGGCGTGTCCGAAACTTCTGATGCGGATTTGATACTTTGTTTCAAGGTCCTGGGAAAATTTTACAAATTCAGCTATTTTGTTACGCGGCACAACAACATCACATTCATCCATAACTGTTGTGGAAGCTTTGATTGCTTCAAGGAAGGCTCCTCTGGCAGACCATATAGATTCTTCACGCTCTGCTGTGTTTGATATCAGTACATCGAGTGCTCCTGAATCAAGACAGATGTTGGCTGCTTCATCATAAGTCTGCTCAATTTCTTCTTTTGAATTACCGTCAAATTTAAGAAGGAGATAAGCATCTGCTGAATTGTCAGGAAAGGTTTTACCAAGAAACTCTTCTGCGGCTAAAATTACGTCTCTTACCATGTATTCGACAGCAGTCGGAGTCATTTTTGATTTTATGATTTTAGGAACAGTATCTATTGCCATATCAAGTGACGGAAAAGGTACAAGCAGGCTTATTGCTTTTTTTGGAAGGGGAATAAGTTTTAATACTGCTTTTGTAACAATACCAAGGGTTCCTTCTGCTCCAACAATAAGATCCTTTAGAGAGTATCCCGAGCTGTTTTTAACAACTTTGCCTCCGAATTCTCGGATTTCACCGTTTGGAAGAACAACTTCCAGGCCGCGTACAAAGTCTCTTGTAACACCGTATTTAACAGCTCTCATACCGCCTGCGTTGGTGCTTATGTTTCCGCCTATAGTTGCACTTTTTTCTCCGGGATCAGGAGGGTAAAAAAGGTTGTGGGATTCAACGTATTTGGAAATTTCCATTAAGAGAACACCAGGTTCAAGAGTTAATGTAAGGTTGTCTTCATCAAGTTCTAGTATTTTATTCATTGTTGAAAGGTTGACCATTATTCCGCCGTGAGTAGCTACAGAACCGCCTACAAGACCAGTGCCCGAGCCTCTTGGCACAACAGGGATATTGTTTTCATAAGCATGTTTCATAATTTCTGAAACTTCGGAGGTTTTTGAAACATTGACAAGAACATCGGGTGCTTTTCTTAAGCCTGCAAGTTCATCACGCGAAAAATCATCATTAATATCATCTCCGGTAAACACATTGTGATCACCGACTGTATTTTTTAAAAAGGCAATAGTTTCTTCTGTAATTGTATTATACATATGCCATTTCTCCCTTTTCTGATTTCTGTGCAATTATATCACAAAGATGCGGAATAATCTCATACAGATCACCTACTATTCCGTAGTGAGCTGCACTAAGTATAGGTGCATTTTCATCTTCATCTATGGCAATTATAGTTGTGGAGCTCTTCATTCCGGCTACAAACTGAATTGCCCCGGAAACTCCGCATGTGATAATAAGTTTCGGCTTTACTGTTCTGCCGCTAAGACCTATCTGAGTATTTGCATCAGCCCATCCTGCTTCAATAAGAGGTCTGGTTGCTGCAACTTCAGCATTGAGTAGTTCTGCAAGTTTATAAATCAGAGACATGTCATTTTCATTTTTTACGCCTCTTCCTGCAACAATGATGTTTTCGGCCTCTTCAATACCTTTAACCTTCTCTTTTTTCCTTGACTCAAGAATTTTTATTTTTGAAGCAAGTTTATCCTTTTCAAGGGAAGCAAGTGTAATTTTTCCGGTTGGATATTCAACTGGTTCTGGTTTATCAAATATTTTATATCTTACAGTTGCAAACTGGGGTCTGTGATTGGGAGTCTGGATATGGGCCATAACATTGCCGCCGAATGCAGGGCGGATCTGATCAAGATCTGTATTTTCCTGAATATCTAAAACTGTGCAATCTGCTGTAAGGCCGGTTCTTCTGCGTGCTGCAACTCTGGGAGCAAGTGAGCGGCCTGTTGTTGACCCTCCCACAAGAAAAACAGAAGGTTTTCTTTTTTCTATAAAATCATCAAGGGCGGCACTGTATGGTTCAATTCTGAAATGTTCGAGTTCGGGGTCATCGTATACAAAAACTTCATCAACACCGTATTTTAAAACCTGCTGAGCTTTTTCTTCAATGTTGTGTCCTGCAAAAACTGCATAAACAGGCTGTGATATTTTTGCTGCCATTTCTTTTGCCTTGCCTATGAGCTCATATGTTACAGGATGAATATCACCCATGTTATGATCTACATAAACAGCTATTCCCTTCCATAGAGATTTATCAATTTCTATGACTTCATCTTTAATGAATTCAAAAATATCCGGGTAAGTTTTTACGCATATTTTACACATTTTGCATCCGGAGTTGATGATAAGCTTACCATCATATTCAATTGAATCAAAAGGACACACAGACATTACTTCTTCTGGATTATCTATTTTTGTTTTTAAAATTTTTATTTCAGCCATGGTTTTCTCCTTAGATATATTTCATTTCTTCAAGCTTACTGCACAGAGTTTCAGCAATCTCTGCTCCGTTTCCTCTGAGGATTTCATGATCTGTATTAGGGTCAGGCGGGAAAATTCTTACAACCTGAGTTGGAGAGCCGCTTAATCCGTAATGGTTTTCATTTTTGTCTTTATAATCCTGAAGAGAGTAAACAGAAATTTCTCTGTCTTTGGTTTTCTGTTTAAGCTTGTAAGAGGGGAGACGAGGCTGAAAAATACCTTTTTCAACAGTTATCAGGCATGGAAATTTTACTTCAGCAACATCTATAGTCTCAGGCATATCAACTTCAACTACAATTGAGTCATCTTTTATTTCTACTATGCTTAAAACGTTTGTAACATGGGGAATATTTAGAAATTCAGCAATTTCAGGGCCTACCTGGGCTGTGTCTCCGTCTGTTGTCATTTTCCCGCAGATTATAATATCTGGTATTTCAACACTTTTTATACCCTGGGCAAGTGTATATGCTGTAGCAAGAACATCTGAACCTGCAAATTTACGGTCTGAATAAAGTCTTCCGTTGTCAATTCCCATCATATAGGCTTCACGGATAATCTCTTCAGCCTGGGGAGGGCCCATGCTTACAGCAGTAGTTTCAGCCCCTGTTTCTTCTTTGATCTTAAGTGCAGTTTCAAGTGCATAAAGATCATAAGGGTTCATTTTAGAGTCTATACCGTCACGAATAAGGTTTCCGGTTTCCTCATCAATTTCTACCTGAGTGGTTCCGGGGACCTGTTTGATACATACAGTAATTTTCATATTCTCCCTCTTTCATTCCTTTAAGTTGAAGCTTCAGGAATAGTTTTTCCTGTTTTCTGTCTTTCTTCTGTTTGGTCACGACAACGCTGTTCACTCTAAAGCCGCAATTTTTTTAAGAATTTTTTCTGTTTAAAATTCTTTCTTTAACTTTATAAAAACTGCTTAATGAGTTAATAAAATATAAGGTCTGATGGTCTGACCAGTTAAACAAAAATTTAAAGTTTCACAGAACTTGTGGCCGACCATTAAAGAACATTTCGGGGTCTGATGGTCAGACCAATTTTATTATAGTGTAAATTATATTCAGATATTGTCAATAATAATTTTAAAATGTGTTTGGGTTAATTCTGAGGCTTTATCCGAATCGCCTTTGATAATGGCATCACAGATTCTGCAGTGAATATTTAAAAGTTCTTCACGATTTTCCTGCCATTGAAAAATTAAGTCTCTGGCCTCTTGTATAAAAGATTCCATAATTACAGATGCAGCTGTCATGGTAGTTTTGAGCATATAATTGCCTGAGATATCGACAATTTTCTTGTGGATTTCCATATCTATTCGCGTACTGTTTTTTTCATCTTTTGAAGCTTTGAGCTGAGATGCAAGATCAGCAAGCAGAACTGCATTTTCCGGAGTTATTCTTTTTGCTGCTATGGCTGCAATCTCAGGTTCGAAAATTTTTCTGTATTCAAGAATATCATGGAAGGAGCCTTTGTTGAGTTTGAACATTACAGATAAAGGTTCAAATACCTGATAATCAAAAACTGAACGGATATAGTTGCCCCCGCCTTGTCTGCTTTCAACTATGCCAATAATTTCAAGTGCTCTTAAGGCTTCTCTTACAGAAGAGCGACTTACTCCAAATTTTTCAGAAAGCTCACGCTCGGAAGGGAGTCTGTCGCCTTTTTCAAGGCTTCCTTCAAGGAGCATATTCTGGATTCTCTCTACAACCTGCTGATATATTTTCTGGTGTTTGATTGCCTGAAACATATTAATTTCTTTGTTTTGGGTTTAAAAAGTAAAGTTATCATTGGATAGATTTATGTCAATCCTTTTAAAATTTTATAACCGTTTTAATGAAAACTATCAATTTTTATCAGAGATAACTTTGAAGACCTCTTTAAATTCGGCTAAAGTCAGATAAAAATAATATACCGATTTTAAAAAAGCTTTTAAAATGATTTCCGCCAGGTCAATAAGCAACCTGAAAAAGAGCAGATAAATTATTATTTCAATGATTTCTAACATTTTATGTTGCCTTGAATTATTTAAATATTTAAAATCATATAAAAATATTATTTATGACTATGTATTATTTCCGAAATAAATTTTTATTACATAAATTCTGCAATTATATAATTTACAAACTATATTATAGACTGTTTATAAAATTTAACTCAAATTTTAGTTTATAAAATAATCTCTGAACTTTCTAACTTTATAATATACGAGAGTTTGGACTTCTCATGCTTTTTAATGTTAAATTAGATATTTATAAATTCTTTCGGACATCCTCTGGGTTTGCCGGTTATATCAATGATACAAAAATGACTGTTAGAGACCTTTTTTATGCCTTTTTTCAAGGCCGACATTTAAAAAAATGGAGATAATTATGCAATCATTACGTTTAATAAGTTTCCTGTCCCTTTTATTGGTGCTTTTTTGCTGCAGCGCTTGTGCCGGGAACGCTGATAAAATTATTTACGGAAATGCAGGCTCAAAACTTTTAGCAAAGAGCTTTGGAGAATTCAATGAACCATGGGCCATGACATTTTTACCTGACGGAAACTTGCTGGTAACTGAAAAATCAGGCACTTTGTTCCTGGTCAACCCGGAAGACAATTCCAAAATATCTGTCAAAGGCGTACCTGAAGTAGCTTACGGCGGTCAGGGCGGTTTGGGTGATATAATTCTCCATCCTCAATACAAAAAAAACCACTTGATATATCTGTCGTACGCCGAGGAGGATGCATCAGGAAAAAGGGGAGCAGTTGTTGCACGGGCCCGCTTTCTTTTTAAGTCTGAAAATCCGAAGCTGGAAAATCTTGAAGTACTCTGGCGGCAAAAACCGAAAGTCACAGGCAGCGGACATTATTCACACCGGCTGGCATTTAGTCCTGACGGGCATTTGTTTATCACTTCAGGTGATCGTCAGAAACAGGAACCTGCCCAAAGCTGGGAACAAGATCTGGGTAAGATCATAAGGATAAATGCCGACGGATCCATACCAAGTGACAATCCGTTCCAAGATAAGGGTGAGCTTGCAAAAACTTTCTGGACTCTCGGGCATCGTAATTTGCTTGGTATTGCTTTTGACAAACAGGGCAAGCTTTGGATAAACGAAATGGGTCCAAGGCATGGTGACGAATTCAATCTGATCATTGGCGGAGATAATTATGGCTGGCCAATTGTATCCTGGGGAGATCATTACTCGGGTATTCCGATTCCGGATCATGATACACGTCCGGACTTTCATGCACCTGAGTTATACTGGGTGCCGACTGTTGCACCATCAGGCTTGATAATATACTACGGCGATATGTTTCCAAAATGGCAGGGTAATGCCTTTATCGGAGGGCTTAGATCCAAGTCACTGCTGCGAATCAGGATTAAGGGTGATCAGGCCGATGAGGTTGAACGTTTTGATATGGATAAACGTATACGAGAGGTTGAACAAGGTCCTGATGGCGCCATATGGGTTCTTGAGGATAAAGAAGGTGGTCGGCTGCTTCGGCTTTTTAAGTAAATAATGTTTGCAGGCTCAGAAGTTTACTTTTGTATCAGGGTCTGCTTTTTTTATTACATTTTCAGGGCGGTGCTAGTACTCTGTTGTTCTGCAGGCACAACTGGATGCACAGGCCGATCAGTTTGTTTTTGTCTGAGCTGGATTCTTATTGAGAGCTAGTTTCAATTCCTTATAGGTACTGTAAAAATTCTCCAGACAGCAAGGACTTCCATATTTGTTTGAAAGTTTCAATTCCTTATAGGTACTGTAAAAATGGACTCCATAAGTTTTCTTACAAAAGGCAAATACTTGTTTCAATTCCTTATAGGTACTGTAAAAATAGATAGGCGCGACCTGGTACTTTGCCCAGGAAGCTTTGTTTCAATTCCTTATAGGTACTGTAAAAATAAAGATGTTACTACAGACGATCTGGAAAGCTATATGTTTCAATTCCTTATAGGTACTGTAAAAATAAAAGCTTTTTTTCTTTCTTCCGGTGACGTGTAAGAGGTTTCAATTCCTTATAGGTACTGTAACTGATTCACATCAGTTTGTAACTTTAATTGCCCTTATTGTCGGTTTCAATTCCTTATAGGTACTGTAAAAATACAATATAAACGATATTCGGGTATCTATTATGAACTGTTTCAATTCCTTATAGGTACTGTAAAAATACCTGAATCCGGCAAATGAACATGAAGTGCATTCTCAGTTTCAATTCCTTATAGGTACTGTAAAAATCCTTCTGTCTCAGAAGAAACATTAAGCAGCTTATTAGTTTCAATTCCTTATAGGTACTGTAAAAATTTGGGTTTGGCGGGTATTATGTCGGCTGGGTTGTTCGTTTCAATTCCTTATAGGTACTGTAAAAATTATCTATTACAGTTGTGCCTGTTCCTTCATTGAGTGTTTCAATTCCTTATAGGTACTGTAAAAATGTTCCTGCTGATCTGGATACTTCATTTTATTGTAAGTTTCAATTCCTTATAGGTACTGTAAAAATCTGATTTACCCGCGAATTGCCGGCCATATTAAGCTTGTTTCAATTCCTTATAGGTACTGTAAAAATGATATCAGAGCATATTATGAGTTTTTCCTTCCCGGGGTTTCAATTCCTTATAGGTACTGTAAAAATAGTGAATAACATGTTTCAGCTTTATAACTGTTCCAGGTTTCAATTCCTTATAGGTACTGTAAAAATCAAACCTAAATTTTATTAATTTTGTAATAAAACCGTTGTTTCAATTCCTTATAGGTACTGTAAAAATCTGATAAAGATAGTATGTATAACTATTCAATCTATAGTTTCAATTCCTTATAGGTACTGTAAAAATGCTTAAACAAAAGACTCTGGCAGATCTCGAAGCCCTGTTTCAATTCCTTATAGGTACTGTAAAAATATCAGGCCCTGTGACAGATCATTAACCCATAAAAAGTGTTTCAATTCCTTATAGGTACTGTAAAAATTTGAAAATCTTATACCGTTTAGAGTTGCTCCATTAATGTTTCAATTCCTTATAGGTACTGTAAAAATGGCTGTTACATTCAATAAGTAGTTTATTAATCTTATGTTTCAATTCCTTATAGGTACTGTAAAAATATTTAAAAAAAGCCCTGGGTTATAAATTATCAAGTTTGTTTCAATTCCTTATAGGTACTGTAAAAATTCTGCCGCCCAACCGTTCCCGAGAGCCTTGTATCTTGTTTCAATTCCTTATAGGTACTGTAAAAATGAAAACGGAGTTATGGAAGACTGGGAGATTGTTTTGTTTCAATTCCTTATAGGTACTGTAAAAATTCACGTCTCAATACAGGGGATAGCCGATCCTTGTAAGTTTCAATTCCTTATAGGTACTGTAAAAATCTATTAATTCTTTTCAGCTCAGGACGGAAAACCAGAGTTTCAATTCCTTATAGGTACTGTAAAAATATATCATAATTGAATGTAATTATGATAGGGAAATACGTTTCAATTCCTTATAGGTACTGTAAAAATCTGAGCTATTATCTTACAAGCCCTTACAAAAACCCTCGTTTCAATTCCTTATAGGTACTGTAAAAATGGTCAAGGCCAAAATCTTTTAGGTATGCTAAACAAGTTTCAATTCCTTATAGGTACTGTAAAAATGATCTTTTGATTATACTATCTTCATTGTCTTCAAGGTTTCAATTCCTTATAGGTACTGTAAAAATGCTAGGAGCGGTAAAGAATTTTTGACAAGTTGTAATTGTTTCAATTCCTTATAGGTACTGTAAAAATGAGATAGCGGGAGATAAACAAATTTTTTCTCTGCGCGTTTCAATTCCTTATAGGTACTGTAAAAATATTTACCTTTCAAAAACCCAACACCTTATTGTCTTGGTTTCAATTCCTTATAGGTACTGTAAAAATTATATTACAAGATTGTTTTTTTTGGCTTTAATATCGTTTCAATTCCTTATAGGTACTGTAAAAATCCATTGTGTAACAAAGCAATCAAAATCATAAGATTGTTTCAATTCCTTATAGGTACTGTAAAAATGTCCCTGTATAAGAAACCTTATATTCAAATCCAGTGTTTCAATTCCTTATAGGTACTGTAAAAATATTTCAAGCCGTGCGGTCCATTCCATTTTGGTTTGAAGTTTCAATTCCTTATAGGTACTGTAAAAATGACCATAAGAATAGGGAGCATACAATTAAAATAAATGTTTCAATTCCTTATAGGTACTGTAAAAATAAAAGAAGTATCTCCTGAACAGGGAGAGAATATGCCGTTTCAATTCCTTATAGGTACTGTAAAAATTCTTGCAAGTCTTTCATACTGAGCAGAATTATCTCGTTTCAATTCCTTATAGGTACTGTAAAAATTTATAAAAGGAGTATGGGTATTCCCTAGCCAAAAAGGGTTTCAATTCCTTATAGGTACTGTAAAAATGTATCTGAAACGTCACCTTCTATACTTAATGTTATGTTTCAATTCCTTATAGGTACTGTAAAAATGTATTATTGCTGCTATTCCTGCGGCTATTAATACAGCGTTTCAATTCCTTATAGGTACTGTAAAAATCCATAGCCCATAG